>JACCDO010620584.1_pt1 | contig 12442 bp, 13 predicted proteins | sample 7446101 | NCBI WGS metagenome assembly JACCDO01 (sample SAMN15323440, study PRJNA562643) | freshwater metagenome | isolation source: river surface water | place: USA:Blue River Watershed | collected 2017-08-16 | reverse complement strand
GATCTAACTCTCGGCGGCTGTTTCCAACGACATTTACTACTACTTTAGAGCTTCCACGCACTTTTTTATGAATTGTGAATGCAGAAATATGTAGGCTTAGCCAAGCGGATAGAAGAGCCGCGACGAACAGAGAATTCATGACTCAATCACTCACTTAATTATTCACTCGCTTACTCACCAAATAGCGAGTGCTGGATCTGACAGTTTATAAGATTTCTCACTTGTCGAGATCACTTTATAAATAACTTAAAGTGTACCGGTACTCTGTACCGTCAAAAAAAAATTGGTAGGAAATAATAATAATAAGCAGGAAAACCCAGTTCATATAGAAAACAATTACCATAAATTAAATAAATTATGATACCTAGGGAGTTAGTGAGCTAGATAGTGAGTTGGTGAGTGAGTTTGTACTTGGAAAAGTTCTTTTTCAGGGCAGAAGAATGGAGTTAGATTTCCGCGCATTACTAGCGGAAGAACGGAAGAAAGCAGCATTAAAGTCGGTAATGACCATGCCGATGCAAGTGGTGGTCGCTAATGAGGAAGATGGGGACATGGCTCGCCAATCTGCTGGCTCCACCGAGCAAGAGATGCACCAAAAGGTGTGCTTGTCGAAGCATATGCAAAGTAATTCAGTGCAGATACAAGATGGAATCGTCGCTGCAGCACTAGATGATGATGCAGATCGTGAATCGTCCGAAGCATTTGAATTTCTTGTGATTGACAACTTGATGAAGTTCAAATTACACTGCGAGTATGAGTCCATTTACTATGTACCTGACTACATCGATGCTGTAACTGAGGCAGCTATCCTTTCTTGTGTTGATGTATCTCCGTGGACAATACTAAAGACACGGCGATTGCAGTGTTATGACAGCTCTCGTCATATGCTACCAAGTTTCCTACAAGAGATCAATAGAGGTCTCGTGAATAATGGGATTTTCGGTGTATTGAATCAACCAAACCACGTACTAATCAATGACTACAAGTGCAATGAAGGCATTTTGCATCACGTTGACGGACCCTCTTACTACCCAAAAGTGGCAATTCTATCGATGCGATCACCGTGTTTGATGACTTTCAGACCGAATCTTCCTCCTGAAGACATAGGAAACGTCTCCCAGGAGGAGGTGTTCTCTGTTTACCTCGAACCACGAAGCTTGTTAATTTTCGATCAAAAAGTATACACGCACCTACAGCATGGTATTCACGCGGATACCGAGGAGTGCGATGTGAATAGTCACATCCCTTGCTTGAATAATGCATGCACGAAATTAATTAGAGGTGCACGTCGAACATCACTAACCATTAGGAGAATGTATAACGAGAAAGAGATGTAGAAACTGTAATACATTTATACAAAGTGTACAATAAGTAACTGTGATTAATGAGTTCAATTGGTTCTATGAGCACCCAACCTGTCTCTCCGTGGCATACGCCTGCCACATAGCAACACTAAGAGGAATGCTTGAATAAATCGGAGATTTTATATATTTTTCTAACTCATAACAATCTTTGATGTGACTAAAATCAATTTTAGTTGCCTCTTTTATGTCTTCTTCTTCGTCGCAAAGAACAGCGATTGGTGCACCTGGCTCGATATCGCCGGTAGCATCACTCAACATACAAATATGCATGTCTTCCATTATTTCGATTTGCATCACACTATGCTTGGCACTGTCGTCTGTTTTAATGAGACTTTTGACCTCTAAAACGATTATAATTTCGATAGTGAGTCAATGAATCAAGGAAGGAAGGAATGTAAGCACGTACCAATATCCAGCAATAAATCGTAACTTTGCACTTGATCAAACACTGTCTTATGCCATGCAGATATTCTCCCAGTTGTCATCGTTGGCGACAACCTGGGAAACGGAAGAAGCTTCACCATCCCACGCCATTTGTGCATTTTCAACCGAAATAATCACTAATTACCTTGGTATTTCTCACTTTCATAGCCATTTTTTGTTCTGTTTTAAATTCGTCCACACCCCCTCGCTAAAAAGGAAGGAAAAAGCAGAAATAGAGCAAGAAATAGCGCCAGTGAAAAAGATGCGGGAGAACCAAGATGTGCAGATAGTCGGCGAGCGAGTGGTGCTGGTGCCCTATCGGCGGAAGCATGTGGAAAAGTATCATAATTGGATGTTGAGTTCATTATTGCTGGAGCAAACAGCGTCCGAACCATTGACATTGCAAGAAGAATATGAAATGCAACAGAAATGGTAATTTCCTCAATTAATTACCTAGTTTCAATCAATTAATTGTTTAATTGTTTGCTCGCTATTTGTAGGTCGCAAGATAGTGATAAGTGTACTTTTATTGTTCTAAGAAAAGGTGAAGGAGATGATATCGACAGGATGGTCGGCGATGTTAATTTTTTCTTGAATGATCGTGATGATTTAACAAATGCTGAAATTGAGATAATGATTGCTGATGAGCCAGATAGAAGGAAAGGTTACGCCAGAGAGGCCTTATTATTAATGATGAATTATGGTATAGTACAATTAAATATTACTAGATATTATGCTAAAATCAATGAAACAAACGTCGCGAGTATCAAGTTATTCCTGTCACTCGGCTACAACGAGGTGAACTACGTCTCGGCATTCAAAGAATACGAGTACGAATTGGTAGTCGATAGCTGCATGAAGGAGATCGTCCAGCAGCAGACGGCACATGCATTACATACTGTATACGATGATCAATAACCATCTATCACTTCCCTCCTCCACTTCCTGTTGATTTTACCAATAACCCATTCTTAAGCTTCTTTAAAAATAACTCAATATTGAGTGGCGACCGTTTCGCCTCTAGTAATAGCATGTCTTCCACACTCGCGACACCAGAGCCCCGAACTAATAGAGCATTCAATTCTGTACGCGATTTATGTTCATCCAAATATGCTATTGCTTCTCTTATTTTATACAAAGGGATTTCCTTTTCGTGTCCAGCCGCTCTGGTAATGCAGTCCACCACTTGATCCGTAAAGGCGAGTCACTCGTTTAAATGCTGAGTGCACAACATATCCAAGAACTTGTTTTTAATGAAATCTTTCCCGGCTTGGAACAGTTGGAGGTAATTGATTTCTCTGGTTCCCCTGGTTTGCAGCAGCAACATCCGGGATAATGCGGATAAATTCGACTCCAACTATCAGAGTTGAGTGAGTGAGTGAGTGAGTGAGTGAGTGAGTGAGTGAGTGAGTGAGTGAGTAAGGGAGTAAGTAAGTAAGTAAGTAAGTGAGTGAGTGAGTATTAAGGGAAGAATATCCAATGCGTGAGTAAATACCTTATGTGGATTCAACCGCTTGATGATTCTCATAATAAAATCATTTGTCAACCCAATAAAAATGTTCAACCCACCAGAGTCCGACCGTTTGTTATTCTTACTTTTCACCTCAATATTTATCTCATTGACTATACTCTCTACCGTATTCACTTGATCATAATAAATTTCGTAACTAACGTCACCTTGCAGTACCAGCAACAATAATCTACAATCACAATATTGTTCATATTTTTTTAATGAATCAAGTAAATTATACATAAATTCAATTTTCTTGTAACGGTTATCGCCGAATTTGGAATTGACGTACGAGTCCAGAAACGGAATGAATTTATTGTGGTGATCATGATGATGATGTGCATCCTTGCCGGTACCCGTAGTGGTACCGGTGGTAATAGGTACCGTTTTTGTAATAATTTCTTGTTCAAGATAATTTTTATGTGAATTCCAAATATCTTGAATGATACAATGAGTATCCGCAAGAGAAAAAAATAAATTTTGAATTGATCCAGTAAATTTTAAATATTCTGGTATTTTATCATCATATCCAAGTCCTTCAAAATGTAACCAAGGCGAGAGTATGGCATCGCCAGATACCTCCCGCGTATCATCACCAGAAACCACACCAATTAAACCAATATCACGTTTAAGTGGTGCATCTTTATCATATGTAGTACTAACCATCACCATACCGGTTTCAATCTGTAACTGTTTGACCGTTTTTTTTAATTCTTCAATTTCGTCCAGCAGCAACTCGATGACGATGCGCGGGTTCGTGTCCGTGTTGACGAATAACTTGCTTACTTTATCTTCAATTTCTTCAATTTTATTAATTTTTTGTCGTGCTAAATCACCGCGTCCAGTAGGGCTATCGGTGCCCTTCACCACGCCGCCGGTAGGGCTGTCGCGACCCTTCGTTACGCTGCTGGTAGGGCTGTCGCTACCTCCTTTGCTGCTATAATCGACATAAGCTTTGTCAATAACCGTCTTGATACTGCTGTAACGGCTTATTAACTTATTGTGTTTCATATTCAGGGTATCATACTCACTTTGTAATTGAGCAATTTTTTTATTTTGATTATCAACAATCTCGTAACTGACTAGGTTCTCCTGCATACTCTGCATTTCTTGTAGCAACGCACGTAATCGCTCTAATTCATCATGGGATTTTGATGCACCAATTTTTAATGCTAAATTTTCATTTTGTCTGATTTTATCATGCGCAATTGTGGCTTTTCCCTCTTCTTCCATGCGCGTCAACGCGTGGGTGAGCGTCAGGCAGGTCACTTGGGTTTCCGTGAATTCTTCACGCATTTTTTGTTTTTCATCACTTAATTCATCAATTATTTTACTTAATTTCTTGATTTTTTCGTCTCTTTTGGCTACTTTTATCTCCAATTTCCTCTTATTATCCAGTAATTCTGCGATTTTTAACTCGTTTTTCGTCTCTAAATCATGAATTTGTTGGGAAAATGACTCTTGTAAACTCCCAATTTGTAATTTTAAATACTTGATACTCCTTATTACTTCGTTCTGATTGCCTATTGCAGTGTCATATTCTAGCTTTAATTGATTCAAGAATGGTTTATAAATATTAAAATCTTCAATGAATCGCGAAAATGCCTCTCGATACACATCCAATCGGGATAAATCAGCGCTGTCTGTAAAGTCCTCTGTGGTTTTTATATTACTAATTTTTTTCAGTCCAAAAGTGACAATTTCGTTTATTTCAGTGAGTAATTGAGGTTTATTCAGAGAATAATTTTGAAAATAACCACCGCGTGGTGATTTGGCAGATGCTGGAGGAGGCAGCACATCAATATCACTAAATTTCTTTTGATATAAATTTGAACTATCAATTGATGAGTTAATTTCATTCTCGTGATCAACTGACCCGAACATGGTTGCTGTTTGCAATGTGCTATCATCATGCTCTCTTGTCTCTGGAACTAACGACGACGATTCAGTACTAAACATAACGGGTTTGTTCTTACTTGGTATTATTGATTTCTTCTTCACAACCTCGCTGCTCGACTGAGGGACTTGGCTCCAGTCTGCAAAGTGGCGGTCGCGGGCTGCTTTGCCAGGCAATTCACCCGCTAAAATCGCTTTCATTGTCCAATGAACACGGTAATTTTATTTCTCAGTTTCAACAGAAAAAACAAACGTCCACACCCCAAAATATCGCCGGAAAAAAACTTTTAAAAAAGAAAAAATACAACGAAATAGGTCCATATTTCTCGGAAATTGGGTTGGTTTCTAGACTTGGTGCATGTTTTGTGTAAATTTATTCAATAATTCATAGAATATTGATCGACGGGAGTCAGAATACAACTAGAAAGGAGTATTATGAATAATAATGAAACCATTACATTTAGTAGAAGAAATGGCGCCAATTGATGTGGTTATCGCTTCATTTAATCAAGAATATGTCAATTGGGTGAGCGATTTCGATATTCAAGAAAAATTAACTGCAGAGGTATCAACTAATATCATTTCCTCATACTATGTTACTTATTACTCACACAAATTTAGGTATTAATACCGTGCTTAACTAGCACTCACTTACCATCGAAGAAGTATGTTCGATCACTATTTCGTGGTATAAAAAGTGCGATTGAAACCGCAATTTCGATTGACCAAGAGCCATGCTACCATGATCAACTAATGGAACTGCTAGTCCAGTACATAACCCACGTTAGTGATGTCGAAGACGAAGATGCTGCATTTGTAACGTATCGAACAGAGCGAGGTAACCAAGTGAATTTAAGCATTTACCGAAGTCACAATCAAGTCGGTACGAGGATATGGTCTGCCGGCATCTTTTTAAGTGAATTATTTATAAAAATCTCTAAATATTTTCATCAGAAAGTGTTGTGTGAACTTGGATCAGGAGTTGGAGTATCGCCGCTAATATATTTAGCTGGTTGCGATCCATCTCATTATCCTAAAAAGATATATGTAACTGATTATCCTACGGATGTTTTAGAACTACTGAAACAAAATATTAACAATAATAAACTGAATTATAATGGTAATCCTTACTCACTCACTCACTCATTCACTTGCTTACTCGATTTCTTGTTGACGTACTCAGAGAAAGTTGAAGTGATTGCAGAATACTTAAATTGGTATCATTTGGATGAATTGAACATCTTCTCTCAAGCGCCTCCTGATGTGGTATTCGCCGCTGACTGCACCTACTCCAGTGAGCTGCATTTACACCTGATCAACGTGTTTGAGAGCCTGATCCACACACACCCGGTGGCTTGCGACTACAGCGAGTACCTCGTCAATGATGTATTCAATATGGGATCATTCTTAGAAAATTATAACGGTTCGACGTGTAAATTCGGTCTAATAGCATGCACTGTGCGGAATATCGACACGTATCAGGTACTCACTCACTCACGCACGCACGCACGAACCATTACTTTATTGCTATCAACGTACTCATTCGTTCAATTGCGTAGGATTTCATCACTGAATTAAACAAACATCCTAAAATAATTTATTTTAATATATCAAAATGGTGCCACGAGGTTACGAGTCAACAGCAATATTACTATGAATATAAAGCCAACATCGAAGTGCTGTTGCTGCTGCCTTCCGGCCTGTGAATGGTTTTAGGTTGGTCTATTGACTCACTCATTCACACACGAGCGTGAATGAAAGAGCGATCGAGCACGGTTGTTAGTAATTGTACGAAATGTAAAAATAACATATTTAGCTACTATGAGTCCCGCATGTGGCACCTTTATAGACCTTCGCATGTACTTACTCGCTTACTCACTCACTCACTCATTCTTTGCCAAAGGCTCTACCTGGGTGAGAGCTAGTCCCTAATCCCTATTTATGGGATTTCAAGAATTTGAATATCATTTGAATATCACTCACCAACAGGTGAAATAACTTTGAAATGGAGAAAGAGTCTGAAGACAGTAAGGAGGTCTCACGTGGTCGCCGGGAACGTGCGAGTGCAAATGAAGAGAAGAAAGATGAAAGCGAAATTGCATCATCAAAGGGAGGAAGAAGGCGTAGGGAAAATGAAACGAAGGAGGACACAGGTAATTTACTTACTCATTCACTTACTAGCAGCTACTCATTCATTCGATTGTTTACTCAGGAGGTGGTTGGTTTACTTCAGGAAGTGAAAGTGGTGCAAGAAAAGCAACTGTTTCTAAGCACTTTGACGATGAAGTTGAGAATTCTGATGCTAACAAGAACTCGAAGCACTTCCAAGACAATGATGAAATAGTAATTATACCTGATTTAGAAGAAGATGGCGGTGATGCGGATGGTAGAGTAGCGCAAGCACCAAGAAATGTGCATCGTAAAATCCCCACGTTAAATGACTTAGAAGATGAAGTAAAAGCCGCAATTCCTTCAATAGAAGGAGGATTTGATCTGAAAGTATTGTTGAGTACGCTCGTGCCACCTGGTCAAGTACAAGAGCAAGATGTAACCTGGTCATTCGATTCGTTACTGCGGGATGTAACTGATGAACTTACTGCACCACAAAAAACAGTCATCAGTACAACAATTGGAAGCCCATCAAGTACACCTAAAAAAGAGAAGAAAAAATAATTTTTTATTAGATTGATAGTGAATAATTAAGTGAAAAGGTGGGAGAAGGTGGTGCTGGTTGAATTTCTGTTTTATTATATCATATTGTAACATTATAATCAAAATTATACTTTATACATGTCTATTCGCAATATTTTGAAACACTATTTCATCTATTTTACTCACATAAGCCACAGATGCGTTTACTAGCTCATTCCAGCACGATGGATACTTGATAGGTGAGCCACCCGCATAGTTCTTACCAGTGATGATATACTCGTAGCCAGTGAATACTGGAGTCCAAAAGGTATGTTTCTGCTGGTAATAATGCAATATCATGAAGGAAGTAAGTCGGTCGCCTGGAATCAGTTTCACCATGTTACACGGCTGACCGAAGAGGTAGAAACTACTCATGTGTTCTCGGGAGTATGTCCTATGATCCATATAATTACACTTTTCTTGCAACATTTTTACCTGTGACTGTGTTAATGCCCACATACCTTGATGCACGTTACCCTCAACTAATAAATATGGGGCTTTTTTTGATTCGTCGTTATCTGCACCCATACAGATTGGTCTGAAATTCGGCATTTCTTCGAATAACTCTTGTTCTATCATATCTTGTGCATTCCACTGTAACGAGCCCCATTGGTTACGAAAAATTCTGCGATAACGTTGAAATCCTATACTATGTTCTTTTATTCCTCGTACTGGATCGATCAAGTGCAATTGCCTGGTCTCATATAAATATGCATTTAAATGTGCATGAGTGAATATAATATCATCTTCATGATATACAAAAAAGTCATAGTTGTCTATTTCTTTCTTCAATATTTTACGATGTTCAGCGCTCAATAAAGTACTTATATTCTTATTGTGTAAGTCATACATCACATGTATTGGTTGCTGAATACGATAACAAAATAACTTACTATTCGCTAATCGTCTCATTGTATTATCCCAATTTGAAGTAGAATGAATAACAATTGTCACATTCCAACCGCTTTCACACATAGAGAGGTACTCATTAAAGCAGTTGAGCAGCGGGTCGATATGGTCCCAGTTGTACGACAAGATGAAGCCCATGACGCGGTTGAAGGGGGAGAATGGACGCGGAAATGACGCGAGAAACGCGTCCTCTGCGATTGTGCATAGCAACCATGTCAGCAGCAACCACGTTATTGGTAGCAATGCATGACCCGCCATGAAGGAGCGAGCGGGTAAATGAGGGCAGTGGTGCGGCTACTCCATAATCCGATGAGTACCCGCGTGATCTTGTTTTGTTTATTTCTCTTTACTCATTTGTCTTTATTTTTTTTCCCGAGTCGGGTTAAACCATTGTAGTCTTGCCATGCAGATCGATAGAGTACTACCAACATATAGATCACAAGCTATGAATAATAATTCACTTTATTTTGTCAGTGATTGGGTAATATACTAACGCTAGTGATCTCCGTGACGGAAATAACTCGACTGACTATAGTCCACAGTAGGGTTAGTAGTGTATGTTACTCAGCTACACGCCGATATATGTGCATTCATTACCTCCTTCGTACTTTCCTGTCTAGTGTCGGTTCGTTTATTCTCTGTTTCATATGGCGGCCGGTCGGCTTCCCTTCATATTTGTTTTAACAACCAGGTATATCACCTAATTACAACAAGAAATGTTTCGATTCGCAGCTCGACTTGCGCTGCGTGGAAGTCACGCTCCGCCTCGTGCGTCGATGAGTAGCATCGCGACGATCGACTCATTACCGAAGAACTTGTTCATTGATGACATGTCGGTGCTAAATGAAGACGCTATGAAGAAAAAAAGGTAAATCACTTGCCTGTTTACTAATTCACTTACTTGATTACTCGCTTACTCGTTTACTTACTCGACTACTTTCTCGATTACTTACTCATATACTTACTCGACTACTTACACGATTACTTACTCAAATACTTACTCGACTCGACTACTCACTCGTTTACTTACTCGATTACTCATTTACTCAGGGGTATACTTCATCATGATGATTATAACTTTGCCATTCTTGCTTCAGCTATTCCTCGAGAGCAGCCAGCATTAGCATTCAAGTCCCCAGGTGTAAAAAGTGACATAAAAGCTCAATATAATCCTAATATATTCAAGGTTGCAATTAGAAAAGACATAGTGCATGAAGTAATTCGTTATCAACGAGCTAAAATAAGACAACCAAAAAAGACAAAAAGAATGGGCGAAATAAGAGGAAGTAAGAAGAAGCCTCGTCCACAGAAAGGCCAAGGGTACTCTCAAGTAGGTAATAGACGTAACTCCGCATGGCGAGGTGGACAGAAAGCACATGGTCCTAGATTGCGTGATTATAGTATTGATTGTAATAGAAAATTTAAAGCAATGGGTATGATGGTAGCGCTAGCTGCCAAGTATAGAGAAGGAAATTTGCTCGTATTTGATAATTTGAATGTAGAAACACATAAAACAGGAGAGTTACACAAGTTATTAAGTGGCCACAATATTATTAGTCTAGACGAAAATGTCTTGAGCACGTGCCTGTTTGTGGACTCTGCATATGACCGCAACTTTTTACTAGCTGTTAGAAACATACCTAATATGGATGCAATTGAACAAGATAGTGCGAATGTATATGATATTGTGAAAAAAGAGAAATTAGTAATAAGTGTCGACGCATTCCATAAATTGCAAGAACGAGTGTGGGAACAGTATCAATATCTTGGTACTCGCAAGGCGTTGCTAAGAGGCCTAGCAAGTATGCAAGTCAAGTGAAAGAATATATTAGTTATCAATATGTATACAAACAACCTAGTTTCTTATCTTCTCTTAATTTTTTCGCACATATTATCATTTTACATGGAGGATGATGACGAGTGAGGAATTGTGACTGCGTGAAGAGGACAGTGAACATGACGAGGACAGTGAACATAGGAAAATAGTGATCATGAGACGAATATTGTTTAATTCCCTTTATTTATAATCTACAATTACAATAAGTATATAAATAAAAGTAGTTTATTTTAACTTCTTCTTTGGTCTAAGTTGGTTTGTGTGTCCGCACTTCTTCTTTCTGCAGTTTTTGGCACGAGGAGGTAAACGAGCGTAGCACCTAGTTAAGAGATATTATGTGAGTATCAAAATTAGTAAATGAGTACATATGAAGACGAGCAATAAAGTTGATCCCAATTGCAATACAAATTAATGCAACAATAGCGACCAATTAAGTGATGCAATAAGTGAAATGTAGTAAGTGTGACGATAACGAGGCGACTATGATTATGTTTAATACTATCCACAAATGCACATTAAAGCATATTGAAGTATAAACTACCCCAATCCACCTGTATCTTCATACCAATTACAACTCAAAGACATCTATCAAGAAACAATAAAGAAATAAGTAAAGAATAACTTACTTTCTGCACACCATCTTTTCACAATTGAATGTCTTAGCTAAAGCAGCAAGGGAAGGGTCGAAGACGCCACCACGTAGGCGCAACACCAAGTGCAATGTGGACTCCTTTTGTATGTTGTAGTCCGCAAGAGTTCTACCATCTTCTAATTGTTTACCAGCGAATATTAATCTTTGTTGATCTGGTGGAATTCCTTCCTTGTCTTGGATCTTGGTCTTGACGTTGTCGATACTGTCCGAAGGCTCGACCTCCAAGGTGATGGTCTTCCCGGTCAAAGTCTTGACGAAGATTTGCATCTTGCAAGAAATACTTTTTTTATTCACTGTCTCACCAATGAAAAAATTTTGTGGATAGAGGAACTGGGTAGGGTTATTATTTTTCGGATTTTAATTTTTGAAAAAAAATGATTGCTTTAGTTGTATAAAGCGTGAATTTTATGGAGGAATGTGATGGAAGGGACTCGGTTCGGCGTTGGTGTCAATCAGGAGTAATGTTTTGTGGGGTGGAAGGTAGACAATAGAAAAATCGGACTTTGGTCATCACCCAAACACGGACTTGAATAATTTTCCGGTGGAATATGGTGTTTGTGCCTTCTTATTGGGTCCAGAATAGTTATATACTCAGTGACATTTGAGAGTCGACATGCTACCTTCCGCGAGGCCGGTCTGATCGCTGTTTTTGAGTGAGTTTCTTTGTCACTAAAGTGGAAGTACCATAAAGTGAATAAGTAAGTGTAGGAGTTTGATGTCGACCGAAGAGCAGAAGGAGGTGTCGAAGGAGGTCGAAAGCAAGCCAGAATACACATATAATGAAGAGAAAGATACACTAGGAAAATTGTTTGTTGGTGGTTTGTCATGGGATACTACTGACAAAAGTTTACGATATTATTTTGAAAAATATGGAGAAGGTATCCATTTGCTTACTCACTTATTCACTCATTTACTGACGTGCTTACTTATTCACATATTAATAGTTTCGGATGTAACATTAATGAGCGACAAGAAAACTGGTCAACCACGAGGATTTGGCTTTGTTGCTATGAAAGATCCAGCAGCATGCGATATCATCGTAACCACAGGTTACTCACTCACTCACTCGCTCATTTTTATGTACTAAAGCACTCACAAACTCACTTATTCACTAATTGCAGAACACACTATTGATGGTAAAATTGTCGATGTGAAGCGTG
>JACCDO010513656.1_pt1 | contig 12444 bp, 9 predicted proteins | sample 7446101 | NCBI WGS metagenome assembly JACCDO01 (sample SAMN15323440, study PRJNA562643) | freshwater metagenome | isolation source: river surface water | place: USA:Blue River Watershed | collected 2017-08-16 | reverse complement strand
TCTGGCCCTCGTCAATGCCCGGCTCGCGTTTCGAGCCCTTGTAGTAGGTCCAGACGGCGACCTTGTTGAGGTAAGGATCACGGGTGCGCCAGCCATTGCGGACGGCGGCGAAAGCCTCTTTGCCCGTGCAATCCAGCGTGATGGGCGCGCGGTATTCAGCCACGGAACCGTCTTTGTGCTGCGCCCGCACGCCGACCACGCGGCCATCCTCTCGGAGTAGTTCCTTGACGGTGGTCTCCTCCTTCACCGTGGTGCCCTTGCTGCGCGTATGGTCGAGGAGCATCTGATCAAGTTCGCTGCGGAGCACCTGCCAAGTCTGCGCGACGGTCTCGCGGTCGTAGCGGTTGAAGAAGTAAAACGGCGTGCTGACCTTCCCGTTGGGGGAGATGAATACCACGCTGTATTTTTTCACAAAATGCGACTGCTTCATCCGGGGGATGAGGCCCAGCCGCTCCATCGGCCCGTAGGTGAAGGGAATCATGGACTCACCGATGTGATAGCGCGGAAACTTCTCCCGCTCGAGCAGCAGCACGCGGTGGCCATGCTCGGAGAGAATGTAGGAGGAGGAGGAACCGGAAGGACCGCCGCCGATGACAATGGCGTCGTAGGTGTTCTCAGAATTCATACGTGTGCGTAGTTTAGTGCGGGTGTGCCGGTGTGCAAGCCAAGAACTGACGAAAATTGCACCGACTTGGCCGCGAGCGGCTCACCGTCCGGTTGCTGCCTGCGCCAACGACCGCCCGGCCTCCTCGAGCCATTCCGCCTCAGGCAATGCATATGGTCTGAACGTCTCCAGGAATCCCATCTGCCCGTTGTGCAGCAGCGCACGGTGCAGGCCGAGGTCGGAGGCAGCGGGCGAGTCGCACAGCGTGGCGGAGTCGTTCGCGCTCATCTGGAAGAGCACGCGCAACTCGAATTCGCTGATGCCCTTCCGGCTCATCGCGCGCGCCAGGCTGTTATAGCTGTCACACGTGACGATGACGTGCATGCCCACGCCCGGGCCTTCGGTGATGAGCCGCTCAAAGACCGCTCCGGGGGCCGGCGGCCTCGATTCGTCCGACGCGAAGCTGAAATCATCCTCGTGCCGCAGCTTCTTGAACTTCTGCAACTCGTGGACGAACAGGAAACACGGCGGCGCACCCGCGCCGTGGTCTACGGCCAGCCGTCGCTTCAACTCTGCGTCCAGCTCCGCCATCAGCGTTTCCAAGTCGCCGGCCTTCGCCAGGGTGCAACCGCGCGGAATCGCCCGCGTCACGGACTCGAAGAACCGCTTCTGTGGCGACTCCGGCGGGCTGGCTTCGAGCACAACGAGCCGTGCTGCGCCTTGCGCCGCGAGCGCAACGAGCGACACGCCAAGCATCGCGAGCGCCGCCTCGTCGCGCTGGCCGACGATGAGCAGGTTGTTGCCACTCTGCCGGTTGAACACCGCCTCCGTCGGGCCTTTGATTGAGTTCGGCGCGCCCAGCCATACGCGGGGAATTTCTGCCTGATTGGGAGACGCAAGCGCCGCGCCCAGCAATTCGTTGTCCCGCACGTCCGCCGGCGCATTGCCCTCGAAGACCACGGGCGCCGGTCGCTTCACGCCGTCGGCCTGCGCCCGTGCGCTGACCTTCGCCAGCCATTCCTCGCGCTCGGTGTCCGACACCCACACGGTTTGGAACGGGCTGTTGCCCGTGACCGCGCCGGCCTCGTCGTTGTAAATCGCCTCGCCCGGCCGCGAGAGCAGGCGCGGCGCGGGGTTGTTGTCCTCCATGATGAGCGCGGCGTCGGCTTCGTTGCACTGGAGCGCGATGCGCACCACCATTTGCCCCAACGTCGCTCGGGCCAGCGAATAAGCACCGCCCAGCGTCTGCGAGCCGAGAATGACATGGATGCCGAATGCCCGGCCCTGCCGCACGATGCGGTCCAGCAACAGCGCCGCGCCCTGTGCCACCTTGTCGTCCGCGACGAAGAACTCCTGAAACTCGTCAATCAGCAGCAGCGTGCGCGGCAGTGTCGCGCCGCTCAGCCGCCGGTATCCGGGCAAATCCTGTGCGCCGGCCTTCCGGAACAGCTCGCCGCGGCGCTTCAGCTCCTCGTCCAACCGCGCCAGCACGCTCAGGCCGAACTCGCGGTCGCTCTCGATGGCCACCACGCGCGCGTGCGGCAGCCGGTGCGCCGCGTAGCAGCGGAACTCGACGCCCTTCTTGAAGTCCACGAGGTAAAACTCCACCTGTTCCGGGCTGCACCACAGCGCGAGGTCCGTGATGATGACGTGAAAGAGCGTGGACTTGCCGGAGCCGGTCTTGCCCGCCACGAGCGCGTGCTGGCGCGTGCCCTTGCCGAGCGCCAGGTATTGCAGCTTCGTCGCGCCCGTGCGCCCGATGGGCACGCGCAACTCCTCCGCCGTGTCCAGCGACCACGTCGCGTCTGCCGCCGGCGCGATATCTGTGAACGGCACTTGCACGCGGTTCGCGTTTACGCTGGCCCGGCCGACCTGGTGGAGCAATTCCGTCGCAATCTCCGGCGACGGCGGCGGTTCCAGCACGAGCGTGACGCCGGGAAGAATTTCCCCGCCGACGGTAAAAACGTTTCCCTCTCGCCGCAGGTTCACGCTGGCCGCGCGCAATTCTTCTCCCGGCAATTCCGCCGCCGCTGGCTTGCGCTGATCCCAGTGCAGCAGCACGTGAACGCCGCAGCGCGCGCCACCCGCGATGATGCTTGCGAGCCGCCGCAGCGCCGTGTCGGAGAAGTTTGCCGGAAAGTCCGCCACGACGAGAAAGTGGTAGCGCTCCGCAATGCGCCCGGCCTGCGCGTTGTAGTCCGCGACAGTTGTAAACTCGTTGCGGAGATACATCTGCGAGACCTTCTCGATGTGGTCGTTGAGCAGCGCGAGCTGCTGCTCGACGTGCGCGGGCTGTGTCCAGATGCGGCTGTTGATGAGCCGGTCGTCGTAATCGCCGAGGTGCATCAGCCCGGAGAAACTGCGGCCCAGCTCGACCGGGTCCACCAGCGTGAAGCTCAGGCGGCCCGGCGGCGCGCTGGCGAGCAGGCGGAGAACGGTGTCGTTCAGCGTGGCGATGGCTTGCTCACGTCCGTCGCCCTTCGTCTCGACGACCAGCGAGGCGAGCTGGGGCAATGTGAGCAGCAGCGGCACGGAAAAGCTCGCCGGGCCGGGCAGCGCGAGGCGCGGATTGCGTGGGAGCGCGCCGGCGAGCTTCGCCACGTCCACGTCGAGCCGGGCAAACTGCGCGGCGTGACCGAACTGGGCTGGCGCGTTCCACTGTCGTGCCAACTCGGGCGACCACATGGGAAACTGCCCCGCAGCCGAGCGCTGTAACGCGCCGAGCGCCGTGAAGACTGGCTCCGTGGCCGCCCGCCACTCTGCAGCCAAAGCCAGCCACGCGGACTCACGCTGGTTCGCGACGGTCATCTGCGAGGTCTCGTTGGCGATGGCTAGGCCGTGCAATTCATCGTCCGCATTGATTTTCGCTGCCACGAGTCGTGCTGCGTTGGCCTGCTCGAAGGCATTCGTCGTCATCGCGCGCAGCCGTTCGTAGCGCTGCGTTACTCGCTGAAGCTTGGCCTCCATCTCCTGTTTGCATTGCGTTTTGGTCGCATCGGTTTCGCCCAGCGCCTTGCTCCATGCATCCTCGTGCCGTTGGCCGACGGCGGCAGCCACCTCCTCGACGCGCTGTTCCTCGGCTTGGCGGCGGGCTTTGGCCAGCTGCTCGCAGTCGGTGGAGAGCTGCGCCGCCTCATTGAGGGCGAGCGCGAGCGACACTGCGGGTTTTTCGGCGCTGACCCGCCCGATGAGATACAGCAACGTAACAAGGGACAGTCCCGCAGCGGCAAAATGGGGGGCGAATCGCGCTAGGCCGGTTCCAAATGCCCCGGTGAAGCTCAACAGGCACGCGAGCAGAATGACGATGCCCCAGCCGAGCCAGACCGGCACATAGCTGAACACCAGTGGCAGGCCGGTGGCACGCACGCGCTCCAAGTCGGCGGTCGCAGCGGAGAGCTTTTGGGAGAGCAGCGCGAGGGAATGATCTGGATCGCCGTCGGTCGGGAGGGCGGGTGGCGACTGCCTGTCGCCGGCACGTGCGTCGGCGCGGAGCCGGCGTGACCAATTGCCGTAGCCGCGCAGGGCGACGCGGGCGCGCTCAGTGAGTTGGGACAGCGATTCCCGCTCAACCTTGAGCTGCGCCATGAACTCAGCGTGGGCGCTGCTGGCCGCTTTCAGGCCGGCTTCGCGCTCGCGTTGTGCGGCGAGCAGCTCGCGTTGCAGCTCGAATTTACGTTGGTTTTCCCGCTCCTCAGCCCGGGCAAGGCGCTGGCGGAGGGCGTTCTTGTGCGCGCGATCAAGCCTGGCTCGGCGATTGTCCCAGCGGGCGGTGAGCTGGGCACGGGCATCGGCCAGAGAGTTTTCCAGCGCGGTGATTTCGCCCTGAAGCTGCTCGGAGCGCTGGGCGTAGACGGCTTCACAGCGTTGCTTGAGCCGCGTCTCCTGAGCCTGCTGTTCACGCTGAAGCTGTTCTTCGCGCGCGGCGAAGGTCCGCACCGCGTCGCGCAGGCGGTGCAACAGATCAAGTGTTTCGGCGGCGGAAAGCAGGTTACTCACAGTCGCGGTGGATTTTGGCGAGCACGCGTTCCAGGTCTTCGATGCTGGCGGCGGCGGTGTTCACGCGGTTGAACAGTTCGTCCAGGTGGCGCTTTTCGAACTCGCCGGCCTTCGCGTCCTGCCAGTGCTCGCGGGTCTCCTGCCAACGGATGGAGAGCTGCTTGGTCAGCGTGGTCAGGCGCGTGCGGGTGGAGTTGAGGCTCATGCGGCGGGCGGACAGTCCGGGGCTGGAGCTGGCGGGGCCGTTTCCGCACTTGGCGGCTTCACGGCGGCGTAGGCGTGCAGCGCCTCGATGGTCTGCGAGAGGAGCACGACGGCCTTGCCCATGTCGCTCACGAGCACATGGCGGAGCAGGTCCGCGTGGCGGGCGAGCGGCTCGACCTCGATGGGGTAATCGCGCAGCCAGCGCTTCACGAGCTTCACCTTCTCCTCGGCCTCCTCCAGCGCCTGCTTGGCGCGGCGGACGGCGACCAGCTCGGCCTGGATGTTGTGCTTGAAGTTGCCGAGTTGCGCGCTGAACAGCTCCTGCTGCCGCTCCTGCAACGCGACGGTGCGGCGCTTGACCTGCTGCGCCCAGTGCGGTCCACGGTCATCCTGCAGCCAGCCGTGCGTGCGCTTTACCTCCTCGCCCACCTCGTCCACCACGTTGCGGGCCTTCTCCAGATACACGAGCAGGTCGGCGCGGAAGGCCTCGATGGCCTCGACGGACGTGATGCGGGCGGCTTCGGACATCAGCGCTGGTGGAGGTATTCCTCGATTTTCTGAGCCTTGCGCAGGAGGAAGGGCGCGTGCTGGTTCGAGACGTCGACGAACTTCCGCAGCACCTTCATGGTCTGCTTGAATTCCTCGGCGAACTTCGCGTGCTCCTGGTCCTGCCAGGAATCGCCCAGCGCGGCGAAACGCGCCGAGAGCTGCGCGGTGCGCTCGGACACATCGGTGTTGAAGCGGCGCAGCTCCTCCGCAAAGCGCCGCACCTCGGCGGGATCAATGATGGCTTGGGACATGGTGAGCGTTTTATGGCCGTCGGCGTTCTGCGGGCGGCGGAGAAAAGCTACCAAAGACGCGCGGCACGGCCAACTGTCTTTGCCTACGGGAAAGTCCGCGTGCGCTGCGGCACCGGCTTACTTGCCGAAGCACATCAGGCGCTTCTCAGTGCGGAGGTAGATGCGGCCATCCACGATGGCGGGCGTGGACATGACCGTTTCACCCATTTCGTTGCGGGCGACCACTTCGAGCGCGTTGCTGCCGCTGAAAACGGTCACGGTCCCCTTCTGCGATATGGCATAAACGTTGCCGTCCGCTGCCGTGAGGCTGGAGTAGTAGTCGCCCAATGCGCCCAGACGTTCGTCGCGGTAGATCACCTCGCCGGTCTTGGCGTCGTAACAGGTTGCCATGCCGCCGCTGCGCACGGTGTAGACCCGGCCCTGATGGTAAAGTGGCGAGGCCACGTAGGGCAGACTGCGGTTGTGCTTCCACGCGATGTGCGTCCCGGAGATCTCGCCGCGCCCGCCGGGCTTCACGGCGAAGATGGCATTCTCGGCCTGGACAAATTGGTCGGCCATGCCCTCGTATTCGGCCTTGGTCACGAGACCGTCCTTGTCGAGGTCGAACTGGCTGAAGCGGTCCTTGAACGGGCCGGTGGGGAACTCTTCCTTCGCCAGCTTGCCGTCCTTGTTCTTGTCGTGCTGCGCGAGGAACTCGGCGTGCGGCGGCAAGGCGAGGCGGTCGCCGGCGTCACTGCCGATGTTCCAGCTCGCGATGAACAGCAGGCCGTCGCCGGCGGTGGGCGAGGCGTTCGCCACGCGCGCCATGCCGCGGGAAGTCCAGCGCAACGCGCCGGTCTTGGGGTCGTAGGCGGAAAGCTTGAGCGAGCCGTTCACGATGAGTTCCTCGATGCCGTCGTGCCGCCAGACGAAGGGCGTGGCGAAACCGCGCCGATGGTCGGGACGTGATGTTTTCCAGACCTGCTTGCCGGTGCGCTTGTCCACGGCCACGAGGAAGGAGTCCATGTCCGAGTCGCAGAGCTGGATGACGAGGTCGCCGACGAGGATGGGCGAGCTGCTGGAGCCGAACTCAACCACGGGCACGGGCAACGGGTGCCGCCACAGCTCCTTGCCCGCGAAGTCATACGCCAGCAGGCCGAACGAGCCGAAGTAGCTGATGACGCGCTCGCCGTCCGTGCAGGCCGTGGGCGCGGCAGGACTGCCGATGCGGTGGGCGGCTTCCAGCTTTTCCGCGGGCGCGGGCTGGGTCCAGAGGACTTTGCCCGTGGCGCGGTCGAGCGCGAGGGTAACGAGTTTCCCGTTGTCCACGCCGGTGAGGAAGATGCGGTTGCCCCACAGCACCGGGGAAGAAATTCCGGCCGGCAGCTCGGTGCTCCAGACGAGATTGGTCTTTGGCCCGAACTGAACGGGGGCCTTGCCCGTGCCGACGGCGGAGGCGACGGCGTCCGGCCCGCGGAACTGCGGCCAGTTCGCGGCGTGCGTGGCGATGGCGAAGAGCGAGGCGGCGAGGAGAAGCGTGGGGCGCATGAGTGAAGGGCGGACGAGGGGAGCGGTGTTCAGTATTCAGGGTTCAGTCCGGTAGGGCAACTTAACCAAGCACGAGCACCCGCTCCGCTGGCTCAAGTTGCTTCCAAACTCCGGCCGGCAAGCTGCCCAGCCAGAAATTGCCGATGCGCACCCGGACCAGCCGCAAGGTTGGGTGGCCGATGGCGGCGGTCATGCGCCGCACCTGACGGTTCTTGCCCTCGACCAGTTCGAGCGCGAGCCAGCAGTCCGGGACGCTCTTGCGCGCGCGGATGGGCGGATCGCGCGGGGGCATCTGCGGCTGCGGGTCGAGCAAGCGCGCGCGGCAGGGCAGGGTGCGGTGACCTTGGATGACCAGGCCGTCCACGAGCGGGCGCAAGGCTTCGGCATTAGGAATCCGTTCCACCTGCACCCAATACTCGCGCTCGTGCGCGTGGCGCGGATGCAGGAGGCGCTGGTTCAATCCCGGCTCATCGCTCAGCAGCAGCAAGCCCTCGGAGTCCGCATCCAGCCGGCCGATGGGATACACGTGGGGCGGAAAGCCAAACTCGGCGAGGGGGCGGAACTTTGATCCCGGCTCAGGCGTGAATTGTGACAGCACGCCGTAAGGTTTGTGGAAGGCGAGGAGCATCGGCGGCTAGTTCACGCGGCGCACGGCGAACCTTAATGTTGCGCTCTCCCGCACGCTGGTGACGTCCACCGTGCCCTGCGCGTCCAGCTTCAATTCGCGCTGGCCCGCGTGTGCCGAGACGGAGCGCCAGCCATCCGGCACGCGGACGCGGAGCAGGGTTTGCTTCGGCGCTCGCGGCGGCGGACTGAACTCGACGAGCACCTCACCGGCCTTCAGGCGCGAGCGCAAGGTCAGGCTGGTTTCGCCAAAAGCGGTCGGCGCGTGTTCGGCTCTTATCTCCTTCCCGTCCTCCAGCCAGCGCTTTGGCGTGGCGAAGGCGAGGCAAAGCGTGTCGGGTTTGCCGTCATCGTCGGCATCCCAGTCCTGCACGAGCACATGCCGAAGCATGGTGAGAAAGTGGGTGTCGCCGGCGCTGTTGGGCGGGCAGTAGAAAAGCCGCCCGTGCGCGTCCAGCGGCGTGAGCGAGCCGCCTTCGCCGGCGATAAATGTGTCGCGTGTGAAGCCCTGCGCCAGCATTCCGTAGAAACTCACCAACGCCCGGTCCGGCTCGTCGCGGCGCAGGAGCGTGAGCACGTAGCGTGTGCCATAGAGCGGGTTCGCGCTGTGCGGTCCGGTCCAAAAAGATACTCCGGGACGCGAGCGAGTCATGCCCATCACGAGGCCGCCGCGCTGCTGGAGATAATCCAGCAGGCCGCGCTCGCGCGGCTCGGGAAGAATGCCGGTGCCAAGGACGTAGTTCGCCATGAGGTTCCAGTAGCTGCCCATCTTCGTGGCGGTGATGGTGTCGTAAGGTTCCTCCTCGCCGGACAGCGCAATGGGCACGAAGCCTGGCATCGCGGGGCGCGTGCTTTTCTCGATGGCCGCAAGGATGCGCTGCTTGAACTCGGCGGCGACGACGGTCAGCCGCTTTGCTTCGTCACGCTCGCCCATTGAATCGAGCGTCGCGGCGAAGTCGCGGAGGGCGCGCCAGGACTTGGCGTTCGAGTTCAGCGAATAGACCGGCGTGGCGATGTCGCCGCAGTATTGCTCGCGCGGGAAAAGGCCCTCGGCATTGGTGCGGCTGTTCAAAATGAGATGGACCTCCTTCTCCCAACGCGGGCGCATCTCGCGGATGAAGGCATCATCCCGCGTGAACTCGCGGAGGTGCGCCATAAGCTGGAGCTTGTGGCCGGCCTGATGGAACTCCAGCCCCTTGCGCGTGAAATCGAGCTGGGAGATGGCGAGCGGCCGGACTTCGTGGCCCCACCAGAGCAGCGCGTGAAGCGCGTCGCAGCCCTCGGCCTGATAAAGGCGGTCGTATTGATTGCCGGCGCTGTAGTGCATCCGGTTGCTCCGGACAAGCGCATGCGTGCCCACGAGCAGTGAGCGCCACGCAGCCATCACCACCGGCTCCGGAACGGAAAGCTGCATTCCGCGCCCGACCAGTTCCTTCCATGTCTTCACGCACGCCTCGCGCTGGCGTCCGAAACCGCCGTTCACCAGCGGTGAAGGGGTTGCCGCATCCATCGGCTTGGTGGCGAGCGCGATGGTGGCCACGCCCGTTTCCGTCAGCGGTGCCGTGAGCCGCTGACGCTGCCATTTCCAGGCGGTGCCGAACCACGCGAGCACGCGGCCCTGCTCGTCGCGCAGTGTCTGGCCTTGGACCGTTGGCGGCGCGGGCGTGTCCCATTGGAGCGCGACCGCGCCCTTCTCGCCAGCCGTGAGTTTAAACTGCACAAGCACCACGCCATGTTCGGCGAGTGCCGGCTCCGTGCTCGCGAAGGCTTCCTGTCCCACACGGACGTCGGCGTGCGCGTAGTCGAGCTGCACGATGGGCAGCCAGCCGTCCACATAGTGTGGGCCATTGACGCGCTCGATGAATTCGCCGAAGCGCAGTTCATCCGAGCCGACGCGGAAAATGACTGGCGTGCCGATGTCGTTCCAACTGCGCGTGCCGCCGCGAAGGTTCAGACCGCTGCCGTTGGAGATGAGTCGGGCCTTCACTGGCGCGCCCGGCGCACTGAGGACGATGGGGTAATGGCGGAAGTCCGCATTGACGTAACGCAGCGGTGGCAAGAGCGGGGCAAAGAATTCGTAGCTGGGGCCGTTGGTTTGTTTCAGCGCGGCCTCGCCCCACAGGTCGAGCTTGGCGGCCAGCGCCTCTTCGCGTGAGACGGCCGCCTGCGCGGGAGCAGCGGCTGACGCGGCCACCAGTAGCGCCAGCAACCAGCGCGCGCCACGACGGACAGGGCTGGGGAGTGGCGGCGGTTGCATGCGTGGAAATGTGACGATTCCGTCAGGTGTTCGGGAAGAGAAAATTGGGGCGAGAATGTGAAGGAACATGTTCACCCGGACAGCGGATGTCCGAGCGGCGCGCGTAGGTTGGGGCAAAAGAAAGACGACCTATGAAACCCCAAATGGAACTCACCCTTGCCAACGCCACCCCCGCCTGCCGCCGCGCGCCGCGCCGTCAGCGTCGGCTGCCCAGCGCGGGCTGGTGGTTCGAGCAGATGCGCAAAGCGGTGGACGACGCCATCGAGTGGCAGCCCGCTCAGCCAGCGCGCCCGGAGCAGACGCACCTGCTGCTGGTGGCGGGGCCGAAACCCGCGTAGTTCACCGTCACTTCGCGGCGGGCCGGTCCTTGTATTTCTCGTAGAGCCGGCTGTGGCGGCTGTCCAAGGGCACCTCGCGGCCGGCAATCCACATCCGCTTCACGTTCGCACGGAGGTCGAGGATGTTTCCGTCGCTGGCGAAGAACGTCGCGTCCTTATTCGCCTCCAGCGAGCCGAGGCGGTCGGCGAGGCCAAGCACCTGCGCGGGATACAGCGTGAGGCCCTTGAGCGCCTCGCCTTCCGGCAGGCCAAAGGCCACGGCTTGTGCGGCGGCATACGGTGTGTTGCGGGCGGAAGTGGCGTTGCTCGCGCCCGATCCTTCGCTGAACAGCACCTTCACGCCGGCTTGGTGCAGCTTGGCTGCGCCCTTGAAGTGCGCGTCGTAGGCGTCGGTGTCGCGGAACGGCTGGTCGAAGGTGGACTCGAAGATGACCGGCACTTTCGCTGCGGCCAATTCCTCGGCCACGCGCCATGCGTCGCGCCCGCCGGCAATCGCGATCCGGTATTTGCGCTGCGCGGCCCAGACGAGGGCCGCCTTGATCTGACGCGCGTCGTCCGCGTGAACGATCAGTGGCAGTTCGCCCCGCACCACGGGCAGCAGCGCCTCCCAAGCGGGCACCTTCGCCGGTGGTTGGCCATTCTTGCTCGGGACGCCCCAGGCCTTTGCGTAGGCGTGGGCCTGGTCGAAGAATTCATCGAGTTCCTTGAGCCGTTGGTTGCGTTCCTTGGCCTGATCCTCGGGCGACTTGGCCTTCGTGCCGCGCGCAAGTTCCTTGGGCGTGACGTTCAGGTGCATCGCGGGCCAGAAGACATGCATTGCGACCGGGGCCTTGACGGTCATTTCCTCCATCGTCCAGCCGGCGAGCGAGATCACCCCGGATTGGCCGCTGACCGCGCCGCCAAGTGGCAGCACCAGTGCATGCGTGATGCCGTTGGCGCGCGCGACCGGGATCAGCTCCGAATCCGGGTTCACGGCCAGCCATGCGCGCACGTCCGGAGTGTGCGTGCCGGCTTCGGTCGTGTCCTGTGTGGCGCGGACGGCCGAAATCTCGGTGAGGCCGAGCGAGCTGGTCGGCAGGATGAGACCGGGGAACACGTGCAGGCCCTTCAAGTCCACGGTGCGGTCGGGCTTCGCGTTGGGCGAAGACTTCGTGACGGAAAGGATCTTGGTCCCGCGTGTCAGGACGAAACCGGGCGCGAGCGTTTCGCCGGCGACGGTATGGACGGTTGCGTTCGCATACAGCACCAGTTCTTCGGGACTCCACGGCGCGAGCAGGGACTTGCTGCCGATGGTCTTCCCAACCTGCGCGCCGGTTGGCAGCACGCAGGCCAACAGCAGGGTGAAGAACGCAGGCAGCAGTTTGGCGGCGAACATGGGCGCGTTTATGGCGGCTTGGGCCGGCAAGCGCAAGCGCGCCTTCCGCTCACGGGCGGACGGCGGCGAAGCGCAGCCCGCGCGTGCTTACGCGCAGCTCGGCGAGGCCGAAGCCTTCCATCACCGCCTCGTAGATGGCCGCACCGAAGAGAATCACGTCGGCGCGCTTGGGCGGCAGGCCGGGCAGTTCACGGCGTTCCGCCAAGGGCAACTTCCAGAGCCGTTCTACGTGCCAGCGCAAACGCTCGGCAGTAAAGCGCGTGGCTTCGATGCGGTCGCGATCGTAGTCGGATAGTTGAAGCTCCAGCCGCGCGAGGATGCTCGTGGTGCCGCCGGTGCCCACAAGGCAGGGCAGGGCGGGGGTGAGCTGCGCCAGATGTGGGGCGAGTTGCGGGCGCACTTCGTGGTCGAGAAAGGTGCGGACCTGCGCGCGGGGGGCGGCAAGTTCGGTGGGCGCGGGCGGGTCGGTGAGGCGTGTGGCTTCCAGCAGTCGCACGGTGCCGAGCTTGAAGCTGTCGCGGAAAAGCGCTTGGCCGGCGTGGCCGAGGATGAACTCCGTGCTGCCGCCGCCCACGTCCAGAAGCAGAATTGGCTGGGCCCCGAGCGAATCGTCCGTCAGCACGCCTTGAAAAGCCCAGTCCGCCTCCTGTTCGCCGCTGATGACTTCAACCGCCCCGCCGCAGGCCGCGCGCACGGCGGCGAGGAGTTCATCCGCGTTC
>JACCDO010041360.1_pt1 | contig 12445 bp, 2 predicted proteins | sample 7446101 | NCBI WGS metagenome assembly JACCDO01 (sample SAMN15323440, study PRJNA562643) | freshwater metagenome | isolation source: river surface water | place: USA:Blue River Watershed | collected 2017-08-16 | reverse complement strand
GCCTTGAGACCCCCGCCTCATCGCTTGAGAACTCAGCATCCAGCTTCGAGACTCTCGCCTCATCGCTTGAGAACTCAGCAGCCAGCCCCGAGACTCTCGCCTCATCGCCTGGGAACTCAGCAGCCAGCTTTAAGACCCCCGCCTCATCGCTTGAGAACTCAGCAGCCAGCCTTGAGACTTTTGCCTTATCGCTTGAGAACTCAGCAGCCAGCCTCGAGACTCTCGCCTCATCGTTTGAGAACTCAGCAGCCAGCCTCGAGACCCCTACCTCATCGCTTGAGAACTCAGCAGCCAGCGCCGAGACTCTCGCCTCATCGCTTAGGAACTAAGCAGCCAGCCTTAAGACCCCCGCCTCATTGCTTGAGAGATCGTTTACCAGCCTCGAGACTCCCGCCCAAAAGCGTGAGATCCCAGCTGCAAGCCTTGAGCATGTAGAGCCCCCCGCTCTCGACTTAGGACCAGCACTACCGTGGAACAGTACAGAGGCCCTAAAGGCGAGCATGAGTCCATGCATCGCCTGTCCCCTAGCATCAATGGCAGAACTTACAGAGCCTTGTGCGAGCATTCCGCCTCTCGTTCCTTGCGAGAATTCTTCAAATCCTCCGAAGCCGTCCTGTCATTCACAAGCTGAAACGACGCGCTCCTCCATTATCGAGTATTCTCGTGCAAGGTCTCCCGTTCGACTTGCGTCGCTCGATGGGACGGTAGGTCCTGCGGTGGTGGATCATACTCGGGGGTGGACTTGTACTAACACTGAAAATAATAGGGGTTTTGCCTATAGCCTGCGCAACTGCGTCTCGGAAGGAACCCATGTGCAGGATACTCTCAATTACCTCGCAGGTCACATGCGTGATGCACCGGAAGCAAATCAAGAGGCATGGATTCGCGCCATGTTTTATCCCGCCCGGCTCAGTGCCCAACAAGTATCGTCATTCAGGCTGGGCGACATCGGCTCCCGTCCACGGATTCCTCTTGACCTAGTCATTTACTATCTCGAATTCGCCCTTGATGGCCCGTACGATATCGCCTTCTTCGCTGAGGACGACAGCACAGATACTGCACACCTGATACGCGTTCTCCGACACCGACCCTCAAAGCATCGAAACTACGAGCCTAGAGTCAAGCTTGTCGCCCTTTTAAGCACGATAGACGGGGCAAACTATCGAAATATCCTCTTGCCGAACGAGACAAGACGACGCCTCCAAGATATCATCCGACGGTTGACCCCGACGGAAGGCAAGAGCCCTAATGCGGTAGCTGACGCCCTACCGGCAAGTCCCCCAGCAGCAGACCTGCCACACGCTACACCAGGTAGTAGTACTGATTGTGATGCACCCAGAGGCGCAGTACCTTGTGACTCGTGGGTCTTAGCTCCGCCTTCGGAACAGTTAGCCCAGCTCTTAGACCGTCCTTCGCACGTCCAGCCGAGCCTCGCCCCGAGTATGGCAGTCCTCCCTCAGCCCTTGGTTGCCACAGCCGCAGCCTCGCACTCGGTTCCATTTTCCCGCCAAGAGCCAGTCTGCCCTAAACCCTTGGCAGTCCCCGCTCAACCTCAGCCCCACCGAGCACCCAACCGCGAGCTCCTAGGCTTCCATTTGTGCGCTGAGCCTACTGCCAAACGCTGCGATCCGCGGTCTAAAGCGGTCCCCACTTCCGTCCCAGGCGAAGGCTGGACACTAATACATCGCAATAGGAGATCCAGTGGGGGCCCGACACCCATTCAGACGGCCCTGCCGAAAGCCGCATGCATTGCGCTAGAAAACAGTTTTGCAGCTCTGACTAACCTCTCCTCAGACCCCGAACCTGACTCTCAGTCGACGGTTCAGCGCGTCAGATTCCCTAGGTCTGCCACTCCATCTCAAGGTTACGAGCGAATCTCGAAGAGGGGGAAGGCTCCGCGGTCGCACCCAACACTCGCGGACTTCCTCGGTGGAGTGCTATCTCCAGCAAGCGAAGCTCCATCGTCCACTCGGCGTAGGCGGCGACCTCGCGCGTCTCCTCGGCATCCCCCACCGCTACCGGTAATCGCAGAATCGAACGTCGAGACAGACACCGAAAGGTGCACCCAGGCTAGCTGCCCCTATGCACCCCCCTGTGACATTGCTGCGAATATTCCACCCGGAACCGCAGATCGGGAGGGATCCCCGTCACCTACCCTCCCGCCAGACACGTCCAGCGATGCTGTTGCTGCAACCGCCTCTCTAGACTTGCCCAGTGAAGGGATCAGCGCTTCGCTGTCGGTAATCGGCTCTGAAGATGGCCACCTGCCCTCATTCCAAGAGGGATCCGAAGAGATTGGCCTGGCAGGAGTAGTCTCTGCTCGCTTACCCCCTGAGGCTTCCGAGGGCTTTCCGGAGGACTCGACTGATGATGACGGTTACGGTCTGCCGCCTTTTTACCTCACGGTTCGATGGCAAGGGAAGTTCCACTCAGTGCAGATTCGCGAATCACGCATCCGAGCAATTCGCCACCTCCCCGAGGCTCTTCTTGCCGCTTTGCACCCTGCAGCAGCACAGCCCCTGGACCCCTTGAGCCGCCCGATCGTCTCCTATTATGGTGGCGCCGTGGGAGGCGAGCCAGCGCAGATACTACGCAAGCTGAGGCACCACGAGATACCGCACACTTGGCACGCACTTCGACTCTTCAGTCAGAGAGCAGGCTTTGTCACTCTTAACCTTCCATTGCGGGGTGGATCTGATCGTGATAGCACCAGCCAGAGTAGTCAGTCCTCCCAGGTTTCAGTATCCACTCAGCTCCCCTCGACGGACGACGTATCATCTTGGGCTAGCCTAGACGTGACCTTTAACCAGCTGATGCGTGGGGGGGACCTTCAGGGCCTTCATTTCGTCGAGACAGCTCAGCTCCTGATGGCATTTGTGACTCCACCGGATTTTGCCATCCTTGATCAGGTGGACCTCACGGTTCAGCGCTTGGTCACTCCTGCCCGTGTAGCTGCCTTGCAAATGATGCTGCACTCCATCGACATCCCCCCCGTGCAGCTCCCAGACTGGATTCAACCCGACCGGGGCCTAGCTGTGAGGTTAAATGGCCTCACCGTTCAAGACCTGCTTCCTTCCACCTCGGCTAATTATCGGCCACACGTACAGGACCTGACAAGGGCTCTCACATCCATGCTCGAAAGTGCTTCTCCTGAGATCGCCGCGCTCCGCCTCAGCAGGCAGGAACCCCAAGCTTATACAGACATGGTAGCAAGTCTTCAGATCACATTTGGAAACAGTGGATCACACCAGACCGCGGGCGGTAACGCTAGCTCTCGCCAGGCTCTCGATGCTCAAGTCATCCTCCCTCCCGGGGATGGCTGGCGTCAAACTTTGATGACGCGCCACTTAGGCCGTTCAGGAGCCGGCTACTTCTCACTTTTCCCTAACCTTGCTCTGGTGGAAGCCCCGCTCCACCCTGCTGACTCAATACTGCTCAAAGCCCTTGATGTCGCCACGAGTGATGATGGGCACTCATTCCGCAACCTTGCTTCACATGCTTTTTCCAGAGTCCTTGGCGGATCGTATGCACAGCTTCGATACTCGACAGACGATCCTGACTCTCGCGATCGTCGCCACCTCGTGCCGCACGGACCTCGATCTTCGAAATCGCAGCTTGTACTGGGTACAGGCCTGCTTGCGCTACTCGAAGCTCGGCGGGTTAGCAGAGTCGTGGACCTTCTTCTTGGTAGCGGGGATATGATACCTGTCAGGGTAACAGTGAGCCTTCCAGAGGTTCCCATAGCTGCCTTATGGACGCTGATCAAGCAAGCCAGCCCCGGCGCGTTGGTTCCACTGGAGGCGGTCGACCCTCAGTGGATGCAACGCAACCCCCCCCTCCCCTTGGTGGTGGGTCCGTTGAGCAGGAACTGGACACATTCCACTCTTCATGAACCAGGCCGGGTAGAGCTAGGCGCTAAATTACAGAACCTATCTGAGTCGCTCACCTTTCGGAGTTCGCAGAACGACCAGGCATGCCTGTGTAGGTTCGTTGGGAAGCCTCTGTCCCCTCATGCTGTTATGTTTGAATGCCCCGACCCTACAGCGCTCCAATTCCTTGTGGCACACCTCTCTTCTTCTCATGGTATGGCACAGCTGGAAACACGCCTAGGTTCCAAAGGCCTTCGCCTATTCCTTGCGGCGGTCCCGCTGGAATGTCTCAACCTCTTGGCACCGAGTGACTTTCAGAAGTCCATAGCGCAGTATGCAGCCCCAAGATCCAAGTAGCAGCCCTCCCAGGGAGGGTCAGAGGCCCAGCCCTGCCCCGGGCGGGCCCTCTCTTGCTCTCGACCCTCGGCAGGTTCCCGTACTTCCTGCCTCTCCGCAACCTCTGCTGCGTCAGCCCATCAGCACTGTGGTCTCCGACGAGGACCCTCCAAGCCCCTCCGCGGCTGCTGAGGTATGTCTACCCAGCCCAGCGAGATCCCCCAGGCCCAAAATCACTGCTAGCCGGTCCGCATCGCGTCGCCGGTTACGAGAGGAGGTGCTGCACGAGGCTCCGGAACAGTCTAGGCGCTCACTCCGCCCACGCCCTACTGCTACAGAGCAGCCAAAGCAAAACCCAGGACGGTCTGTCTACACCATCGGTAAAGGTTTCCGATTGGAGGAGTTGCACGATCTGGAACTGCGTCTCGTGGCCATGCACACAGACCCCTCCGTTTCCTCACTTTGTAACTCGATTACACAGGCAGCCGAACAGTACTTGACCTTGACACACTCCGCTAATACCGGATGGGGTTACACAGCGAGATGTAGAATCCCCCCAAAGACGAACATCTGCTTCTACTCGGGAGAGCTCCGGCCGAAGAGACTCTCGATGAGGTCCAACCACGTGATAGACCTCGGAACCGTCATAGATAGCCCGCTAATAGTCGACGGCTCTCCCTCTTCACCCTCCAAGACCCGACCGGGATCTATGCAAATGGTGAACCATAGCTGCTTGCTTGCCCAACCATCGCCCGAAGGTCCCCACGGTCCGAACTGCGTAGCCAGGCACATCCCCACGGCTGACGGACTGGGATTGTGGGTTCTCGACACAGCCCGTGCGATCGAAGCAGGAGAACAGCTCTCGTTCGACTACGGTGGTTCTTTCTGGTCCACAGGACCGCATGGCCCCTCCAGGGCTGGCCACGAGCTCGTGCGATGCAAATGTTCCGGGGCTCGCTGCCCAAGAGACAGATGGCGATGGGAGCGACCCACACACTGCGTGGCGCTCTGCACGTCGCGAGCTGCTTCTACTCCACGACCCAGTCCTAGTCTCCGCAAATGGTTTTCCGTAAGTGCATCCGCTCAAGACGGGCAAGTTCCCTCCCTGGGGACCATACTCCCGCCAGACCTCGAGAGACCTTCCCCCTCCAGCGCTGGAGTCGGAGGGGCTTCAACATCGTGTGCAGTGCACACCCCGGCCCCTCTGCAAGGAGAGGGGCCCAAGCTGCTCACCCACAGTGCAGGTCCTGGCTACTTACCTAGACAGGAGTCTGCTCGCCAAGAGGCAACGACGGACAACTCGCCCGCTGCTGGCGGCCCTCCGCCCCTGGAGGGGGTGCTGCTGGAGCAGGACCAGGAGCAGCAGCCCTCCGCAGCAACAACAGGCTTGATCCCTGCCAACCCTGAACCTCTGTCGCTCTTACCACAGCCTAGCGGCGGAGCTGACCTAACAAATCTCCCTCCGCAGCGCATCATCACGTTGAACGTTGGCCCGGTAGGGATCCGGGAGAGCATGGGATCGATAGTTGCACTATTCAAATCAACGCCAGCTGTGGTGTTGATCCAAGAAGCGAAGCTACCACCCAGTGCCGTAGCGAACCTCAAGAGAGTAGCTCACAAGTTACTTCCACACTACTGTCTGTTCGTGGGAACACTCCCCAAAGACGGGCCTAGCTCTCAACGCCACGAAGTCGTGACTTTCGTACATTGTCATCTAGCTGCCAGAGCGACCCTGCTCGACATCACTCGCCAGACCATGGATGTCACCGCTGCTTCGCGCAGTGAGCTGCTCTCCAAGACCCAGGTTTTGCGCACCACAGACGTGCAGAGTCAGGTCAATATTCTCTGGCTCAATATCTACGGATTCCAGGCATCAGATCCGACTCGCCAGGAGGCTCAGTGGAACCTCATCCACTCCGTAGTAACACGCTGGCAGCCACAGTCTGACTATGTTATCATCGGCGGCGACTTTAATGCCTCTCTAACACGTCGCCTCGGCTACACTCCCGACTCCAAGGTCCATTGCGCTGATGCCCTAGCTCGCCGCTTCACCCAACAGCTGTCTCTCTCCGTCAGTGCGCCCTCCTTGCCGACGTGGTCCAACGTAGAGGGCTCCAAGGCCTCTACGTTAGACTTCTTTCTCTCTAAAGCCATCACACAGCGGGACGGACCTCACATCATGGCCACTTGCCTGAGCACAGTGTCAGCGTCGGAAAGCCCCGATCCTCGACACGACCACAAGGCTGTGCTAGCTCTCCTAGTCGAGGGACTTGTATCTCCACTCCCCCCTCTAGAAGACATGCGAGCTCCTGTGCGCCTCCGTATGGGGTCGTTTCATGAGAGACGAGAACAGTGGGCGAGACTGACCCAGCAACGAGTCGAGGCAGTCCCCTGCCTCGAATCTCTGAATGTTTTCGAGCGACTAGACCGGATCAAGGCAGCGGCCACGCAAGCGGCGCGCGAGGTACTTGGCACCACAGGTGGGAAGCTGCGGCCGGCCATCCGATTCCACAGTAAGGAATCCATCAGGCTTTTGTCACTCCTCCGCACAGTCAAGGCTGCGCGCAGGGATATTCTTAGTCGAAAGGACGTTGCTGCCTTAGCAATGCCCGGCACTTGCCGACCCTCTCGGGCCATGCGAGCCATGTGGGACCGCGGAATCGTGCCTAGCGACGGATCCTTCGCTTGCCTGACGGACCCTCATTCAGAGGCCCACTGCGACTTCACCAGGGAGTGGCTGAAACTCCTCCGCGACACCACTGACCAGATCCTCGTGGACCTCAAGAAGCTGAGGGACAATGAACGCAAGCTTGCGGAATCCCAGTCCAGAGCCGATGCGATTCTTCGAATGTACAGGGGAAAGGGCGAACTTCGCCGCTTCTTACACGGGTCTGAAACACAATCGCCAGCACCTTTCCTTGTGTCTCCTCTCCCAGACCGCGTATCATTCCACTGCAATAGAGCCAATCTCCAAGCACTTCTTTCGTCGATTCGATCCCTGGACAGCCGTCTCAGGGTATCCTCGACTATGGACGAGGTCACAGTCGAAGACATACCCCCCAATGTCCTTCACCGCGTCCTGTCTACCCCTGGGGTTTCTCCAGGGGTCACTTGCACCTCCCGTGGCATCCTGGTCCACGAATCAGCAGATCGACTCTCTTGTTGGGAGTACAAGCTCGCTCTAGACGGCCTGGCTACGCACACTCGTTGCTCTGTGTGCCTCGCCAGCTCTATTCTACCAGTCCCGCATGCTGCAGGGCACTCCCGTGGGGTGGACTACTTTTGTACTTCCTGTGGGGCCTTCCGGGAGGTCCATGTTGATCCGGAAGACTACCGGAGCATAGATTTCATAGCCACAAACTCAGTCCCCCGGATGCCTCCCGATGCCCCGGAGCGTCTGGCCAAAGCAATCTCAAAGGAGGATCTTGACTGGTACCTCTCCACGCTACCATCTCATAAGGCCCCTGGTCCGGACGGAATCCCATACGAATGCCTCAAATTCGGCCCAGTCTGCCTGAAAGAGGCAGTCTTTGAGTCCGTTAACGCCATTCTTACCCAATCGTCCCCCATGCCCCTCGATTGGAAAGGAGGCCTCATCCGATACCTATTTAAGACAGGGGATAGGGCAGACATGTGTAATTACCGCCCGGTGTGCTTGCAAGACACTGTATACAAGGTTCTTAGTGCAGTCCTTACAGACCGCCTCTATCACATTAGCGAAAAGTATGGTCTTCTGGCCGACACTCAGGAAGGCTTCCGACGCTTGCGCAGCACCACCCGCCAGGCGCAGTCCCTACAGTGGGCCATCGAAGATGCAGCCCAGCGAAAGACTCTGTTGTGCATAGCATACCTAGATTTTGAGAACGCCTTCAATAGCATCGACCACGAAGCGCTGTGGCAGTGGTTGGAGAGCCTTGGGATCCCTGATGTGGACCTGCTCCGGTCCCTCTACAAGCACGCCTTTTACACCGCAGAGTTCCCATACGGCTCAACAGCTCGCGTCCAACTAACCCGCGGCAAGAAACAGGGTGATCTCATCTCGCCGCTCCTTTTCGAACTTGTGTTTAACATATATCTGCTTGCTCTGGAGGCCACCTCCAGGGGTTCGATCCGCCTCTTTCGCAGACCCAGAGTCGGGAGAGGCTTCGCAGATGACGTAGCAATCCTGGCGTCAAGTAAGGCGCAGCTCCAAATCAGGTTAGATACGACAGCAAAATTTTGCCGATGGTCAGGCATGCGTGTGAAAGTGAATAAGTCTCGCCTCACTGCCTATGACTTCGCGTCAAGGAAAGCTGCTGACGTCTCTGGTATTGCCTATGAGGGACAGGAGCTGGTGATCTTACCACCTCAGCAAGCATTTGCTTACCTAGGCATTCGCATCTCTCTCGCCGGACCCCCCTTCCGATCTGAGCGTCAACACATTCTCGATTCCGTCAAGCAACTTCGCGATCAAGTTCAGTCCCACAAGTACAATCTAGACCAAATAGTCGAGCCCATCCAGTTGGTGGCCTCCTCTCGCTTCAGGTACTCTGCGCCCCTTGTCCCGTGGTCAGACGCTCAGCTCGACCTCCTACATCGCAAATGGGTAGGCCTGTCGAAGGCCGCCTGGAGGCTCCCGCGCTCCTTCCCTGCTGCACCGCTGACTTTCCCCTCCTCGCACGGAGGCACTCCAGTTCCTCATCCCAGAGTGTACTTAGTCCAGGCTCTGGCAACCCATGTAGAGCAGCTAGTCGCCTTCCCGGACGATCTGCGTGATCGGGCGATACGTCAATACAGACTCCTCTGCAGCGATACTGGCTGCCTTACCGTGCCGGAGCTGATAGACTTCCTCTCTAGGGAACGGACTCCTAGGCCTTGTCCAATCGCTCGTCTCTTACGTGTGTGCGGGCAGCTCGACCTCCCTGTCAAGCTCCCAGACTGCCTTTCGCTAGGTCCAGGGGAGCATGAGACAAGCTGGCACCGCTTGCTCACGTGTCTCCGTGAACATGTTGCAACTCAGCCCTCGAATGCTGCTACCCGAAAAGACCTGGAGATGGTCGAAGCGAAGTGGCGAGACATTCGATTAGCCTTCAAGGCGAAGGGTCTCCTTCAGCCTCGAGCCCTTATCTTGGACACTGGGGCATCTCATCCGCAGTGGTGTGAGTTGGCCTTCTCGACTCCCTGGCTAAGGCCCTTCCATAGACTGCTGCAGCTTATTCCGGTAGAAGCTCGCACGCGACTGTTCCCCCCGCTGGATCGGGGTCGCCGCCTCGTCGCGGAGGAACTCCACCGTGGTCTTATTAGTGACACTCTCAAAGCCTTGCAGGAGTCTCGAGATCCCGTCGGCGCTCTCGTTACCGAGGATATCGTGGGGATCTTCAGGGACCCACGATGGACTAAGGTCAAGTGCTCCGAGCGGCCCTCAGCATGGGGTCGGCTCCTCTCCCGCCTTGGTCTAGAAAGCAGCCTGACTCGAGCGCTTGCCTCACTTCACAGTGACTTATTCCTTGCTGAATGCCCTGATATCATACGCGATATCTGCGCGTTGGGCCTCAGCGGTCTTACCTCGCGGCGAACCTTAACCAGACTACTTCACTGCATCGCAAACCACCTTACGTCTCCCAAGGGCCCCTCCAGTACAGACGATGCCATGCGAGCCGCCCATCCTTTCATGGGTGAACAAGCATGCCTCTCTCGAGACTTCATCTCAATCGAAACTGAGGACCCCCCTGAGTGCATCATTGAAGCCCCACCATACCGTGTTATCACGCGTCACAACAAGTGCAAAGTTACACGCGAGGCAGGCGATGCGTGCCCACAGATTCATGTTGGTACAGTAACACAGGGTCGCTTCTTGAGGCTCTGTTCCTTATTCGGTCAGGAAAAGGTATTGACTTCGCTCTCAGGATGGATACAACAGGCTGAGCAGACAGAAGCCACTCATGGAGTGGCTAGCGCTCAGTTCTGGAGCAAGCTACGGCAAGCCACCGGCGCCACAGGTTACATAGGAGGTCCCCCACTTCTTCTTCCACCGTACTTCGCGCGCGCGATGCCCTCTGACGACGACAGGCTCAAGGATCCCCCACCCGCGGGAGTTCATAGACCAGCACAAGGCAGGTATATCGTGGACTTCCTCCACAGGGATGCTAACTTTCAGGCCAGGATGCGTGTGCTCCTTGCTAACCCCGGCAGGTCGGAATTCCTGGTGCTCACAAGGCCCAGCACGCTTGAGAAGGACACTACAGCAATGCTATCCAGACGCTTCACCCAGATCCACACCATCATAAAGGGCTGTTACGTCGCGGCCAAGAAGGGGAACTGGTCTCGTGGCGCGTTTCACGCGATCCAGTCTCTGCAGGACTGGACCCTGTGGGCGCCAAAACAGCTTGACTCCTCCATTCGCGAGGACTGGAGGCTAGCCATATCAGGCTTGACTTTTTCTCGGGAAGGTATCGTAGCATTCGACCCCACATGCCCCTCGCTCGAAGAGACTAAGCTAGGAGCCTCAGGGTCCCTCTACACCCGCGGCGGCGTGCTCGCCGCGACCGATGGTTCAGTGAAGAAGGACGGGTGCATGGGGGCCAGCGTTTGCTGGTCCAAGCCAGAGCTTGCTTCATTTCAATGTGAAGTTCACGGTCCACCAAAATCCATTGCACCCGAGCTCGTAGGCATTGCCGCAGCCCCGATGCTGGCTCCGCTAGAAGAGGATCTCACCATTCTCACTGACTCCAAGTCTTCGCTCCTCCTGCTCAAGGGTATGCAGCGGGGGGATTTCCCGATCTTTCTTCACAGAAGGGCGGAGCGACGCCTCCTAGAGAATGCAGTTCGGGCACTCAACTACAGGGCTGCAGCTGGCGCCCACACTCATCTGGTCAAGGTCACTGCGCACGCCGGCGACCCCCTTAACACTGTGGCTGACTTCCTTGCAGGCCGAGCCATCGGGCAAGACCCAAGCCTGACTAACCTTGATTCCGACACAGTATACTTTTACTTGCATGGCAGGGCTGTGGTATGGGGCTCGAAACTCAGGGAACACTTGTGTGTAGTAGCAGCTGAGAAATGCTTTGGGCAGTTTAGGCTGAGAAAGTTCAGCAGAGATGAGCCTTCGACCGGTCTCCTACCAGATCAGCCAGTCGCCACCCTTCAGATGAACTACACTGAGTCCTGGCTGGCTCGTGAAGGTCAGGGTCGCTCCATCCTTGGGAAACTTCTCCGAGGGATGGTGGCAAGTTCCAGTAAGCGTCGCATCCTTCAGACGATAGCGAACACCTTCCCCTGCCGTGCAAACTTACACAAATGGGATCGGGCTGACTCTGCTCGATGCATTCTTTGTAATGCTGACTCAGAGTCCCTGTGCCACATCCAATGCTTATGCCCGCAGCTACAGGCTGCTCGCATCGCTGCGCATCACCAGATAGCCCACTGCCTCTGGTCAGAGATTTCCCAAAGGCAGCGCGCGTCAGGCAACTACTTCAGCATGGTGATCGAGACCCAGATCGATGAGATTCCGTACATCTCATCAATCCCGACTGCACTGGCCGCGAGCTGGAGACGACTCTGGGCCTCCTTTTTCTCGTCGGCTGGCGCCCCACCTGGACCCCCACCCACTGACATGGCCAGGCTCCGTCCGGACGCGGTGGCTTTCCGCTGGGACAAGCGCCGCATGTACCTCCTGGAGGTAACGCGTTGTTATGACTCTCGTGTACGCTTTGCCTCTCGTCCAGATCTTACCCAGAAGATGGCAAAGTACCAGGCCGTCGCAAACCTCTTTATGTCCGTAGCGAGACAGTGGCAAGTCACTGTCATCCCCTTCACCATCGGGATCAGAGGCTCTATTGACGTCAACAAATGGACACACCACCTTGCCACCTTAGGGGTTGTCCACTCCGACATCCCGCGTGTACTGGACACAGTAATGGCCTCTGCGCTTTCCGCGCTCGACCTTGTATACGATGCACGGAGCCACGCCCTTCGCGACGCCCCCCCGCCTGCATGATGCCCGTCCGACTGTGCATATCTAGGTACGCCTCCTCCCTGGGCCCGCTGAGGCCCTACAGGAGGTTGGCGCGCCCATTCACTTGCTACATGTGCGTTATCGCCTTGTTCTCGTGGGATCCCGCGCCGCTGGACCCTCGCGCTCAGAATCGCCGCAGGCAGCTAGGATGCTCTCGCCCGCCCGCGCCTCGCCTCGCCCCCCGGTCTTTCCCGCCTCTGCAGGCTCCTCTACGTGCTCACCTGACCTTCTGGTCTGGGGCCCCACT
>JACCDO010187782.1_pt1 | contig 12446 bp, 13 predicted proteins | sample 7446101 | NCBI WGS metagenome assembly JACCDO01 (sample SAMN15323440, study PRJNA562643) | freshwater metagenome | isolation source: river surface water | place: USA:Blue River Watershed | collected 2017-08-16 | reverse complement strand
TTGTAAGAACGTGATTTCTTAACTTCTTTAATAATGTTGTCTTCCATTTATAAATAATAAAAGTAAAAAAAAGAATTAAAAAAGTTATTATATTTATAAAAATGAATTACTTAGGAGCTTCTAATCCTTCTAACTTTAAATTTGGAAGTAATATACTTTATAATACAGTGTTAGATACTAATATATACGGTCCGACAGGTCCTAAAGGTGATGCTGGAATGGGATTTTATATATTCGCAACTAGTCCTTCTTATACTGGGTTGAATAATATAATTGCTACTGGAGGAAACGTCGGTGAGTTTGTTCTTATTACAGGAGGGGACCTTTTTGTTTACATGGGAACCGGTTCAGGTCAAACAGGTCCGGGTAGATCTTACTTTTATGCAGGAGATATAACTGATGAAAGTAAACTTATGGGAGCATCCGGCCCGACAGGACCTTCTGGAAATACAGGACCTACTGGACCTTCTGGTAATGTAGGAGCACAGGGTCCAGCCGGAAGTTCATTTACTACACAAAATTTTGGTAATTATAAGATCCTAGTATCAACTGGAACAAACAATTCAGTAGCATATGATGATTTTGTTTATAATGGAAGTGGCCTAGGTGTAAAAACTACAACACCTTCTGGTTATTTAACAGTTAAAAATAGTACTTTATTTAATATAGCTAGTTCAACAAATTATTTTTCCTCTATAGGAACTAATGAAGTAGGTGGAACGCAAAATACAACTATTGTGCTTTCAGGTCATACAAGAGGTATAAATGGAGGGTCAATAACGTATAATGCTACAACTGGTCCTGCTGGAGTATCTGATATTGGTTCACACATTTGGTATACATATGGTGGTTATGAAAGAATGCGTATTACACCTGGCGGAAGAATTGGTTTAGGTTTATCAAATCCTACATATACCTTAGATGTTAATGGTTTTGGTAGATTTGTTTATGATTTATATGTTTCTGGTAGTATGGGTGTAGGGACAGTAACCCCATTTTATAAATTAGATATTGTCGGGACTACAAGAACCTCATCTTTATTAGTAGGAACAGGAAGTATTACAAACTTAACAAGTATTTTAATGACTGGTTCAACTATTTACTCCAATACATTAAATGCTATAACAGGAAGTATTACAAACTTAACAAGTAGTGTTATGACAGGTACTAACATATATGCTACAAACTTGTATGCTACTAATTCTTCTCTTGGTAACTTTTCAACATCAAGTTTAAACACAACTACTATAAATGCTACTACTGGAAGTATTACAAACTTAACAAGTAGTGTAATGACAGGAACTACTATATATGCTTCTAGTATGAATGCAATAACCTTATCAGCTACTACAGGAAGTATTACAAACTTAACAAGTAGTGTAATGACAGGAACTACTATCTACTCAGATAACTTAAACACTATCACATTATCAGCTACTACAGGAAGTATTACTAATTTAACAAGTAGTGTAATGACAGGAACTACTATCTACTCTGGTAACTTAAACACTATCACCTTATCAGCTTCTACTGGAAGTATTACAAACTTAACAAGTAGTATAATGACAGGAACTACTATCTACTCTGGTAACGTAAATACTATAACATTATCAGCTACTTCTGGAAGTATTACAAACTTAACATGTAGTGTAATGACTGGAGTTAACATATACGCTTCATCTCAGTTTTTAGCAGCACAAGGAACTGTAACATTACCAGGATATTCTTTTAATGGAGACACTAATAACGGTTTCTACTCTCCTTCTACAGATAATATAGGTATAGTTACAAATGGTGTTGAACGAATGAGAATAGATTCTATAGGAAATGTTGGTATAGGGAATACTGGACCTACAGTTCCTTTAGATGTAGTAGGAACTACTAGAATAACAAATTCTTCTTCGTTAAATGGAGCTTATTTAATACTAGATTCTTCAGCTATTTCAGGTGGACGTAAATATTATATAGGTTCAGCTCTTTCAGGAAATACAGCAGGAGCAGGGGCTTTAGAAATTTATGATTTTACAACTTCATCTATGAGAGTTGCTATAAGTTCAGTTGGAAATGTTGGTATAGGAACAAGTTCTCCTAATCAAGCATTAGAAGTTAGAAGGGATACATCAAGTTCTTATATTAGAATATCAGCTCCTTATAATTATCAAAAAGTTCTAGATTTTTATGATACTACAAATAATGTTCAAAAATGGGCTATATATAACACAGGAAATAGCAATAACTTACAATTCTGGAATCCGACAGGAGGAGATGTTATAACACTAACATCAACTGGAAATGTTGGTATTGGTACAGCAACTCCAGCGGGACGTTTTTCAGTAAACACATCAAATGCTACAAGCAATGCAGATTGTCCGGGAGCAGTTTCCTCATGGGATAATACGTACTCTGTATTTGGAAATGCTGGAAGTGTTAATGGTGGGGCTTTAGGGTTAGGATGGAATTCAACTTTAGGAGGTGTTTTAACATGTGTACAACCTGGTGTTTTATGGAATCCGATTAATTATCAAGCTTCAACACACAGATTTTATATAAATGGAGCCAACTCGGGAGCTCCTAGTTTGTCTATAACACAAGGTAAAGTTGGTATTGGAATGCTTAATCCGTTAACATTTTTTCATATAGGAAAGACAGGAACAGCTAATCAACTTGTTTCTATACTTGCTAATGGAGCTGGTAATAACAGCTCTTTTCAAATGGGAACATTCTTAGGAGGAACAAGTAACAACCCCGGAGATATAACTTCTAGAATAGGAACTACATTTGATGCCAATGGAAACTTTTATGCAGGGATAAATTTCCATAGAGGAACTTTTGCAACAGACCAATATATGAGTTTAAGTACATCTGCTACTGAAAGGATGAGAATAGATTCAAATGGTAATGTAGGTATAGGAACAATCTCTCCTACAGTTCCTCTTCAAGTTCTTAATTCAAATAATAATGGAGGAACTTCTCCATCAGCTCCTTCTCCTTCATTATGGTTGCAAAGAGATGGAATTGGAGGAGTAACATATCGTAATACTGTAGCTTTTATGTTATCTAAATATGCATCTACTTTATATAATGCACAAACCCAATTAGATTTTAAATTAAATGATGGTCAAACAGATCAACCAGATACAAACATAATGACTTTAAGAGCAAATGGAAACGTTGGTATAGGAACTACTGGGCCTAAAAATACCCTTGTAATTGCAAGAGATGTTGAACGATATGCTCCAAACACAATAGCTAGTGCTTATTATTTAGGTATAGGAGACCAAGAATACCGTCAAGGTTCTTATAGATTAATAGGTTTTGGAGAACAATATAACACTGGAACATATTATCCAACATATTTTGGTTTTTATGAGGATATTGCTACTGATCAAGGTTATGGTTCTCTTATATTCGGTACTAGGTCTGTAAGTACAGACACCCAACCTACAGAAAGAATGAGAATTCGTTATGATGGTTTTATTGGGGTTGGGACAAGTACTCCTAGTTATAAATTAGATGTTCAAGGTGGAGATATTAATGCTTCTGGTAATGTTAGAAGTGCCGGAACTCCTTTAACTTCTGATAGTAGAATTAAAACTAATATTCAACCTATAAACCAAGATAATTGTTTAGATATAATAAATCAAATAGAAGTAGTAAAGTATGACTATAAAAATAATTTTATGATACAAGGAACAGGTGTAGTTGGATTTATAGCTCAACAGTGTGCTACTGTTGACCCTAACTGTGTTGATATAAAACCTAATTATATTCCTAATGTCAATGAATATGTAACTCTATTACTTTCTACAGGTTCTTCTACAGGAACAATACAGGAAAAATATACTTACTCTTTTACTATAAGTAACTCTTCTTTATTAAACTCGGGAGATGATGTATTGCTTATAAATTCAGAAGACAATTCTTTTATCAATGTTGTAGTACAAAAAGATGATAATAATTTGTTTAGTTTTGAATATAACTCTTATATAACAACAGTATTTTGTTATGGTAAGAAAGTGGCAGACTTTAACTATCTTGATAAGAATAGAATTTTTGCATATGGTATAGGCGCTATTCAAGATTTATCTAAGAAAGTTATTAGTCAACAACAAGAGATAGACACATTAAAACAAAACTACGCAGACTTGGTAAATATTTTAAAACAAAAAAATATATTACCTTAATATTAAATGGCTGACTTAAGTGAGTATGCCACTAATAGACATTACATTAAGCTCTTATACAAGTGCTTCTACGATCTCCACAACATCCTTATAGACTTTAACATAAGTTACTGGGCGGACGGCGGAACTCTCCTTGGTGCTTTACGCCATAAAGGAATTATAGATGTTGACGATGATGTTGATGTTTGCGTTTCATATAAAGATGTTGCAGTCATCCTATCTCCAGACTTTAAGAAAGCTTTAAAGAAGAAAGGATATTATGTAAAACTTCATTCAGAGAGTGGAAAGAAAGCTTACGATGGTCACACTTATGACTGGATTAAGATTAACAGTAAAAAGAAAGTAGATGGACGTATATCAAGTATTGATATATTTCCACAAAGAATTGACACACACGATGGTAAACTAAGAACATATTTTGAGAGTAAATATGCAGGTGATTTATGGCCTAAGATGTATCACTACCTTGACGACTTACTTCCTTTGAAACAGGTAAAGTTTGGTAAAGGAGTTATATTTATCCCAAATAAACCAAAAGTATACTTGGATAGAAGTTATGGAAAGAGTTGGAAGACAACAATGTATGTTACAATGGATAAAGATCACATGATGTTAGATGAACCTATTAAAATTAAGAAAGTTAAGTTTTCTCCGGCTAAAGATTTAGCTGATGCATCACAACAAATCCTTCTTCCAAAGAATGATATACTCTTAACGATGAAAGGAAATAATTTATTTTAACTTAAAGATTAAGAAAGTTAAAATAAAATGGGCTTAGATAATTTAATAGATCCTGAGGTTAATCAAAACACACAATCATTTTATGTTATTCAAGAATATATAAAAAGAGTACCGGTTGAAACCATACTGGAAATAGGTGGTGGTGGTGGAGGCAGTACAGAGGCTGTAATTAAAGGTGTACAATCTTCAAATACTTCAAATAATGTTAAGTTTGCAAGTATTGAATTAAGCAGAGGAAGATATAATTTCTTAAAAGATAAATATAAAGATGTTCCTTTCTATATCCCTTATAATACATCAAGTGTTACATTAGATAAACTCCCTTCCGAAGAAGAAGTGGCTACATTTATAAAACAAACAGGAGTCCATGGAGGAAATGTAGAAGAAGTACTTAGATGGTTAAGACAAGACATAGAATATACTAAAGAAAATGGATTTAACGAATGCGGTATTCAAAAAGTAAAGGATGATTTAAAAGTTCAAAAGTTTTCTTTTGTTATTCTTGATTCAGGTGAGTTTTGCTCTAATGCAGAATTCAGAGAGCTCCCTGACTGCGATGCTTATTTTCTTGATGATATTAACGTTTATAAGAATTGGTACGTTCACAGAGAACTTTTAAATAACCCTGAATATGTTCTTCTTTTTAAAGAAGATATAAGAGGAGGAAGTAGTCTATTTTGTAAGAAGGAAATTGCTGTTAAATATTTCACTCGTTAAATTAGGTAGTTAACCTTAAATGATACTGTATTTTCATCAAATTTAGATATTTTTTGATGAGAGTAAATTGTGTTTACAGGACACCAAGTGTTTGTATGTTTACCTAATAATCCAGCTAAATATGAATAAGTAGAATTACTACTTATAAAAGAAGGTGCATAGTACAACTTACAAAAGTCAACAAACATGTCATAATCAGTTTCAACACTTATGTTTAAACCATTACTTTGACAAAACCAATAGATTTGATTTATATATTCTACTTCCCATCTTTGTTTTACACCATCAACTATAATAGTAATTTTACTTTCTTTTGGAAGCGTCTTTAATACTTCTATATAGTCATTAAAGTGCATAACAAGTTTATCTCCTATAAAGTCATCAAGTCTAAGATGGAGGATAACTTCATTCTCTAAATACTCTCTCTTAAAAGTTTTAATATACTTTGCTACATAAGATACAGTATATTTATCATTAATCTTCTCATTGTTAAACTCATTCACCACTGTATTAAGATAGTCTTTATACTTAATGATATGAGTGTCAAACTGAAAGTATCCTTCTAAGTAAACATCTTTATCTTTTAAAAGAAGAATATTTTCTAAGACTTCAAAGAAATTATTATCAGTTACCACATAGGCATTATCCTGTTTAGTGTTAAACAAGTATTCGTAGGTTAATCCTTCTTTATTAAGAAGGTGTTGAATAACTTTAGACGCTAAGTATTGAAAGAAGTTATTACCAAATCTTCCACAGACTAAATTACTTATCTTCATTTTAAACATAAGTAATTTAAATTTTAAAACTTAAATTAAAATAAAAGTATATAGTATATAATGTCTAGTCTTATTTATTTAGAGGAATATACCTCTAATGAACTTGAACGAGTAAGAAAAGAAGTTCAAGATTTAAATACCCTCTTTAATAACTTGAGAGAACTCTCTTCCTCTCAACAAACTGACTTAACACTCTTAGAAGATGAAATAAAAAATATAAATAAAGAAGTATTACAAACTGAAAAAGAACTTGTAAAAGCTGAAGAAAACAAGAATAGTAATAGAAAATTAAGTTTACTTATAAGTGGAAGTATAGGAACACTTACTGGTGGGATAATGGGTTTAATTTTAACTCCTATAGTATCTCCTCTTATACCGGTTTTAACTTGCGGAGGAGCTGGTATAGTATATTCTTTATATACTGAAAATTAACTTTTAATAGGATAAATAAGAAGCTAACCCTAAAGCAAATGTTCCCCATAACATGTCTTTAACAGCATAATCCCATTTATAATTAGTAAATATAGCTTTGTTAGTAAAGTCAAATGTTCCATACATTAATAAACCTAATAGTGCTCCATTCTTAAAAGCTTCCTCTTTTGTCTTAGAGTAAACTTTTATAAACTTTGAAAAACCTATCCCGGCTAAAATATAAAATAATAATCCAGCTACTTTATCAAGAACTAGAGGTGTTTGTTGTATATCAAACACTTGTTTAAAATGAGCTTCTTTGTTACCTACAATCCATATCAAGTCAACTAACATAAGAGTTATGATAAATCTAACACACATTTAATTAAGAGGAAAGATATTAATCATCAAAAGAAAATAATTTCTTTCCTTTCACTGGAGTGGATGATGGAGAATCAAAAAGACCTCCTCTTTTTATAGGAGTGGATGATGGAGAATCAAAAAGACCTCCTCTTTTTATAGGAGTAGATGATGGAGAATCAAAAAGGCCTCCGCCTCTTTTAACTGGTGATGGAGATAATCTTCTAGTTCCTTTTCTCTTTTCAACTCTTGGAGGTGATCTATGACCTCTAGCAGGAGGTGATAATAAGTTAGAGGATATAGCCTTTCTAAAATTATTAAAGGTTAATTTCATATCGTGTTTAAGTTCTGATAGAGGAGAGGTTCTTTTTTCATGAATATAATAAGATGTTCCAAAGTCAATGAAAACAGGTTTATAATATCTGTCATCTTTTAAGAATAAACCTAAATTTTCAGGATGTAAATCATCATGAATTAAACCATTGTTATATGTTTTTTCTAACATATATAAGAAGTCTTCTTCTATTCTATTAATCTCATTAATAGCTTCTTCTGTATCTAAAGTTACTAATACATTACTAACATATTTATTCATATCAGTGTCAACCTTTTCCATAATAATGATGGCTTCGTGATCACATAATAAAGCTTTTACTATATTAGGACCAGTGTTTAAAGCTGCAAAGTCTTCTTGCATTCTTATTTCCTTTTCCATAGTTGAAATAAAAGTTCTGGTATCTCCTTTACCTCTTTTTACTATTTTCATAGCATATTTACATTCTAAGCTGTCTCCTCTTTGACAACATATGTCGTATACTCTTCCTTTAACACCTTGTCCGAGTAAACCTCTCTTAACCCACACACAACCAGGTAATCTGTTAAGAACTTCTTTAACATCATCAATGTTACATTCACTAATGTATTCCATTTTATTATTAATAGTAATAATAAAATAATTTATTTTACACTTTACATAACCATATCTTTTATTATGTCTTCAAGTGAATACTCCTCTTTCCATCCTATCTCTTCCCTTGCTTTACTACTATCTCCTATTAGGTCTGTTAAGTCATAAGGTCTAAAGTACTTTTCATTAACCTCAACAACACAATTTCCATCAAGGTATCCTTTTTCTTCTACACCTTCTCCTTCCCAATCTAAAGAGTTGAACCCTGCAGCTTTAAAAGATAGATCTACAAAATCTCTTATAGTTACTCTTTTATTGGTAGATAAAACATAATCTACAGGTTTATCTTGTTGAAGGATCATCCACATTCCTCTAACATAATCTTTAGAGTGACCAAAGTCTCTTGTAGCATTAAGATTACCAAGTTGAAGTGGTGGTATAGTATCTATAAGTGAGTTAACATCAATCATAGCTCTTACTAAACTATTATTTTTAATGTTATCTTGAAATTCCATTTCTATTTTATATTTCTTTACATAGTCGCATATCTTTTTACAAACAAAGTTGTGTCCTCTTCTTGGGGAAGTATGATTAAAAAGTATTCCATTAACACAAAACATATTATACGCTTTACGATAATACTTTATCATGTGATATGCATAAAGTTTTGCAATAGCGTATGGAGATACCGGGTTCATAGGACTATCCTCATTTAAAGAGGTTAAATTATAAGTGTTTAAAGTATTACCATAAAGTTCACTTGTTGATGCTTGATATAATTTAACTCTTCCCTCTAAGTTTAAAATACGGATAGCTTGAAGAACATTTAATACTCCTGTAGCATCAACATCTGCGGTATACTTTTCAAGTTGAAATGATACAGCAACGTGACTTTGAGCGGCAAGATTATAAACTTCAATAGTTCCTTCTTTTAAACTTACTTCTTTTAATACAGTTATAATACTTGTAAGGTCTGTAACATCACCGTATCTTAAGTTAAGGTCTTTGAAGATATGGTCTAAGCGTTGTGTGTTAATACTAGAACTTCTTCTTATAATACCATAAACAGTGTAACCTTTATCAAGTAAAAGTTCAGCTAAGTAACTGCCATCTTGTCCTGTAATTCCTATGATTAAAGCTAACATTTAACTGTAAGTAGTTTATACTTTAAATAAATTTAAATATTTTCTTATCCTGATAATAAAATGCATTTGATTGAATTCTTTATGTGCTTGAGTACAACTTTAAAGCTATATCACTGGAAAACTAGTAAGTATAGTAGACATATGGCTTCAGGAACTTTATTTGATGGTGTATTATTAATTACTGATACCTTTATGGAAACATATTTTGGTAAGTACGGAAAAGGAAGTATTAAGAGTTTAAACTTAGATTGTAATTTACTTTCAGATGATGAGATTGTTTCTTTCTTAAAAGAGGCAAACCAGTTCTTAAAGGATATAGTAAAGAACAATTTACTTAAAGAATCAGACACTGATCTTTTAAATATGAGAGATGATTTAGTAGGTCAGATTAATAAGACCTTATATCTTTTTACTTTAAACTAATTAATGTTTAATAACTTATGATATAGTTTAATACTATATATGGTTGTAAGTTATTATGCGCTAAACCTCCACCTGTAGAACCTGATGTTTCTGTAGGTCTTGGATTGTTTTCAGCAACATTATCTGAACCTGAACCTGCACTTTGTGAATAAACACCTAAATATGTATGGGTATGCGCTGGAATTTCATCAACTGTTAAAGTATGTGTCTTTTCACCTCCTACTTCACCTAAAGTATCAAATTCAGTTTGTGCCGCATCTCTTCCAACAGGAACTCTACCTTGTAAGTTTGGTAAGTTAAAAGTGTTAACACCATCGCCGACACCATAAGTAGTTCCTATTGCATCAAATAAACGAGAATAAGTAGTTCTTGAAACAGCACTACCATTACACAATAAAGTTCCTAAAGGAGCACTTGCACCTGCATAAATGTTAATAATACCAGCTATTGGATAACTATAAACAATCTCTTTTGTAGTTGGATTATAACCTAAGTTTTGAAAGTCTACATAGTTTTCATTTCTGTTTACAGGACTTACAAAGAAACCACCAGTAGAATTATTTAAAGGAGCACTTGTAGCATTAATAATAATACTTTTAGCAGCTTGATTTTGTTGACCAGCATAACCACCAATAGCAATACTATAAGTTCCTTGGTTGTTTTGTCCAGCATAAGCACCGATAGCAATAGCTCCAGTACCTTGGTGAGTGATAAAGTTACCAGTTCCAGTTCCTAAGTGGATGTTCATGTTATTGAGATATAGTTCATCAAGAGTAAGATCTTTAATATGTTGAGAATCTTCCATTATATAGTTAAAGACTGTGCTATTAGCATATCTAAATCTTGTAGGATTTACAATAGTTGCTGCCGTTTTATTTATATTATTAAGATAATAAAAATAAAATTTATCTCCTAAAAGTTAAACTTAATCTACTTCCTTTAACTCCCTTTTCTTTTAATATAGAATGTTCATATTCACTTTGAAACCCCACCTTCATTATAAGACAATCTCCATGATTTAGTAACAACTTTTTAACTTCTTTACCCTTTCTTATACCAAATATTCTTGCTTCTCCAAAACTTACACTTACCACCTCTGTATACATAGCCTCTTTATCATTGTGCCAAACTATGCAGCTATCCCCGTCTTTATAGTATTGAACTGCGCAGTATGTAAATTTAAGGTTTAACATCTCCTCTATTTTCTCTTTTATGCTTTTAACTAAGGTGGTCCATTTTATGTTATTAAAAGTAGAGTAAACACCTCTATCTCCTGTATCTGACAAACAACAACTCATCCTTGAGTGATTCTCTCTTAAATGAGGATAAAGTTCCTCTAATACTTTGTTATAAGAGTACTTATTAAAAAGACCCGGGATAAAATCATACTTTTTATTATCACTTTTAGCCCTCTTTATTACTGGAAAATAGTCTGATAATAACATTTAGTTTAATATGTTTAAGTAATAAAGATATCTATAAAATTCAGTTTATTTTTTCAAATAATAAACAACCCAATAAAACAACTTTAAACAAGTCAGGCATTATATACTTGTCCTTTCTATCAGTAGCCTTGTTTTTAAGGTAGTTAAGAACTGATAAAATATGTAATAACAATACACCTAAGAGTAAGGTGTGATACTTCATTAAAAGGTTATTTTCTAAGAGGATAACAAAGACTTGAAAGTAACAAAACATGCTTCCTATAGTATCCATAATGATAACTCTATCTGTTAAGTTTAAGTAATTTTTAGTGTCATAAAAAGGGAGATGACCTCCAAACTCATCTATAAATAACATAGTTAATACTTTAATGTCAGCTTTAATATTGCTTAAGAATATTAAAAGAACAAATATCTGTCTTAAGAAGAAGAATAAATAAAAAGATTCCATCCTTTTATTTATTATACTTTAAAATAAAAAATTTATCCTTTAATATTATGACACTTTCTACACTTTGGCTTATAGATATCTCCTGTACCGACAAGAGTTTGTTTATCGCTTTGTATAGTTCTTTCTGTGAATGGGGCATCACTCCCACAATCTACACATAAAGCTGTAAGGTGAATAATCTTATCAGATAAACTTATAAGTTTATTTACAGTTTCAAAAGGTTTCATTCTATAATCACTGTTTAACCCTCCACACACAAGTATCTTATCTCTACTTGTCCAAAACTTTACAAACTCTTCTGCATCAGTAAAAAACTGTATCTCATCTATAATAAAAGCATCATACTCGTCTAATTCACTGCTGTTTAAAAGGTTTAAACTACTTACAGATACGTGTCTTCCACTGCTTACCTTTCCGTCGTGCGTTGATAACTTACCGTCATCAGAGTATCTAGTGTCAAATGAATGGTTAATACAAATATACTTTTTATTACTAACCTGAAACTTCTTTTCGTAAGTTAAGAGAGTGGTTGTCTTACCGCTAAACATAGGTCCTATAACTAAATGTAAACTCATTTTAATATATAAAAGATGTAGATTTAAATAATATAAATCAATTTAAATATTACATCTTCCTATATTAAAATGAAGTTTTATAGTCAATGTGAAGAGGATAAAATCCTTTATGAAAAGTACTTTAAAAATTATACTCTTGAAGGTCAAAAGTATTACTTTGAGATGGGCGCTATTGACGGTTTAATGTATAGTAATACAAAGTTTTACGAGGAAACTTTAGGATGGACTGGGATCCTTGTTGAGGCAAACCCTTTTGTCTTTCCTAACCTTGTAATGAACAGACCTAACAATAAACTTATCAATGCTGTATGCAG
>JACCDO011399293.1_pt1 | contig 12447 bp, 26 predicted proteins | sample 7446101 | NCBI WGS metagenome assembly JACCDO01 (sample SAMN15323440, study PRJNA562643) | freshwater metagenome | isolation source: river surface water | place: USA:Blue River Watershed | collected 2017-08-16 | reverse complement strand
GTCAGTATGCTTATCTAAACACTATCACTGAATCTCAGCGTATTGCCGTTAAGGGAGATATCCCATCAGTTGGTCCGATTGTTTACGGTGCATTCCACGACGAAAACTCATTTGGTCCATATGCTGCAAATTCAGAGCAGGCGTTGTCTTATGAAAGTACAGATGCTGTTAGCGATACACACATTGGTGGTATCAATAGTTCTGAAATTATTGTTCACCAGCCTGGTGTTTATAATCTTCAGTTCTCTACTCAGTTCCACGCAACCTCTGGTGGTGCAATTGTCTACATTTGGCTAAAGAAGAATGGAACTACGATCCCTTGGACTGGAACACGATTTGACATTACAGCCAACAACCCATATGCTGTTGCTGCTTGGAACTGGTTTGTTACTGCAAATGCAAACGATGCTTTTGAGATTTTCTGGTCAAGTCCTTCAAGCACTGTTAAAGTAGAGGCACTTACTGGACTTACTGGAACAAAGGCATCTGTTCCTTCTAACATTGCAACTATTACTAAAGTATCGTAGCACCCCCAGTAGGAATCGAACCTACGACGAACAGATTAGAAGTCTGACACTCTATCCACTGAGTTATGGGGGCTGATGGGTAATTACTTACCCTTGTTTTCTTCCTTGAAAACACGAAGACGGTTGCAGTTAGAACAGATAAACTTTAATTGTGTTACCTGTCGCTTTGCTTCTTCATACGTCTCTTGGTCAATTACAGACTTAACAATCTTTTCCTCAAGACTGGCATCAAAGAAATCCATCTGGCTGTGATGTAGATACTGGCTACAACTAACACATGGACGCTTGATCTTGTAGTTTTCAATATAAGTAACAATCTTATCTGAATAGATGGTATTTGATGGCATCTTTACTTCCTTAACTTCATACTCTTGTGTGTCTTTTAGGTAGTATGCTACCGTGCCTTTGGAGCAGCCAAGTTCCTGGCTAATCTCTCCATATGTCTTACCCTCTGCCCTTAGACGGAGGATGTCTTCTTTATAACTCATATTATACCCTTTCGTGGTATCTCTTGCAAGAGTACTCCAGGTGGGGCTTGAACCCACATGTCACCAATTACCCTTTCTACACCTTATAAGAGTGAGGGGATACTGGAGCATGGGCTACTTTGTTAGCCAAGCAACCAAGTCTGGATTGTCCTGCATAATCATAAGAAATGCATTCTCATAAATTCCAATAAAGTGATGTTCCCATTCTTCATACGCTGCCTTTTTCTTTGGCTTGCTAGATCCTTCTAGAATCATACGAGCAGAATGCAAAACCTCGTGCACTAGGGTTACCCTTTGCTTGCTAAGACTGATGTCAGAAGCAACAACAATAAGGTTTCCCTGGTCTAGCGTATAACCATAGCAGTTATCGTTTAGAAGCCCATCCTCACGAGTACTGCGAAAATCAACTTCAAATACCTGTGGACCAATCTTTACTGAATTAATCACGCTTTTCCTTAACTAGTGCATCTATCTTTTTGTATAGGTCGTATTTAGAACCATCATTAACAATTGTAGCATCAAACGAAAAATTGTCAAGTGCTGTTTCTGAAGCATGACCATTAACAGCAGCAGTACCAGGCTTAACAATCCTAATAATGATACCGCTACGAGCCTTTATAGCCCTGTATTCATTTGGAAATCTTACGTCAGTAAAAACAATCTTGTCAAACTTGCCAACACCGTTCATTGCCTGGTTTACCCAAAAGTCTGGACCAAACATTTCACGACCAACCTCTGTGCCAAGCACTTGAAGAAGCCTACGAGTTTCTGGTGAGATTCTCTTGGTCTCTTCCCAACCCATTCCGTCTACTGCTGACTTAAGATGTACTGAATTAAACTCTCCAACACCAACTACTGGATCTAGTTTGTATAGGGCTTTACGAATTGGATCAGCAAATGCTACCCTACGATAGTTGTAGTTTGAGATTAGATGCTCCGCAACAGTATCCTTGCCAGTCTGTGCATATCCGCTAAGACCAATAATCATGAGTGTAGTGCCTTGAAGGTTTCTGGGAATGCCTGGTGAGCAAGATCCTTAACAGCATGAGCATACTCTTGAGTCTCTACCTGTGCATCATGCTCTAGTCGCTGGTCTAGGAATGTCATGACTCCCTGTAGAGATACAGTCCAACGCCAACGAACATACATACCATATGCTGGTAGGAACAGACGTGCAATCTCTGGTGCAATGTTATCATTCATTGCTTCGTGATACAACTTAGTGCTCATGTTAATAAGATCATTTAACTTATTAGTGTAATAGGCACCATTGCTAAAATGGATTGGTTCTCCGCTACCCTGCTTGCTATTCTCTGGCTTAGAACGCCACGAGGAGGCACTAGGAACGTAGAACTCCTCTTGCTCTGTAATGTAACGGCGTGAACTTTCATTCCAGCCATTCTGGTCATCTACATGTGTGCTTGAGACTGCATACTTCCACCATTGACGTGCAACGAAGAGCGGTGCGTATACCTCAAACGTGAGTGCAGCATGGCGGAATGGCGACGTGTGCCCTTCACGAATGAGGAAGTTAATGAGTTTCGCATCTTTGGGGGCAAACTCTTCAGACTCTTTATCATACGAAACACGTGCAGCGTTGACCACAGATAGATCATTGCCAAGAGTGTCCACAAGACGTACATAACCTTTGTCCAATACACTAATTTGATTGTTCATCTTTATTCTTTTCTTTAAATCGCTTTTCTAACTTCTTAACAATAATTCTATACGATATGAACGCTACTGTCAACTCGTAAATAGTATTCCAAAAGAAGTCTACAATGATGTGATTAATGTCAGTTACCATAGAGATAACTAATGACCAATCAACCATCTATTATTCTACCGCCTTGGATAGTGGCTGATACCGCTTCTCAATTTCCTCAATTACATACTTGACATAGTATCCATAGTATGGATCCTGGACTGCTGATTCAGCATATTCTCTGTTAAAATAGTCAAGCAACTCTTCGTAAGCCTGCATCTTACCTTCGTTTACAAGGACTTCGATCACTGCCTGCTGCTCTGGTGTCATGTTGTCAATGGTGATCTTTGGCATCCTACTCACCTACTACTGCAAAAATGTCACGGTATGGAAGGATTACGAGGTTCTCTCCGTCATGCTCAATCTCTGTACCGCTGTACTTAGAATAGATAACCTTGTCACCTACGTTAAGGTCAATAGTCATCTTGGTACCGTCACCAAATGTGGCTCCAGTTCCTACTGCTACTACGATGCCCTCTGTTGGCTTTTCCTTCTCAATGGAAGAAATAATAAGACCTGATGCAGACTTCTTCTCTGCTTCTACAATTGGCTTTACGACAACCTTGTCTTCTAGTGGTTTAATCATTTTTTAATACTCGTCTTTCTGGTGGGTCACACCGTGCTTGTCATCAATGTACTTGTGAATCTTGCGTAGTGCTACTGCTTTTGACACAGCAAAGCCTAGCAAAACAAATACAGCATTCCAAAAGAACTCTGCGATAACGTGGTCCAAGCCAAACATTACCTCCAGCAAACTATCTATGGAAAATTCTCCATGTGCGTGTTCGTTTGTGTGATCTTCTAGTTCTGACTTAATTACAGAATAAAGTTGATTCATTACTGTTTTCCTTTGCGTAGAATTTCTATTGCTCTATTGAGACCTTTTGTATACTCAATTATATCTAATGACACCTCTTTAGTCAATAGTTTTAGGAATACTTTTCTTGTTTCGTTTACCGCTTTTTTGCGACCAACATCAAAGCCATCGTTCCAGGCTTCAGTTTTGATCTTTTCTAGTTTTGATTTTGATATGAACATGTTACTCCTTTCGCTCCCCACCAAGGATTCGAACCTCAATTGCCTGGACCAAAACCAGGAGTCTTGCCGTTAGACGAATGGGGAATAGTAGGGCATGAAGGTAACGATCCTTCTTCCATAGATTAAAAGTCTATTGCATCACCTTAATGCTTATGCCCCAAGTGTGGATCTTGGGGGATTTGAACCCCCGACTTCCTGCTTGCAAAGCAGGCACTCTACCAACTGAGTTAAAGACCCTTCGTGGCATGTCAGAGAATCGAACTCTTCTAGCAAAATTGCGTCGGATTTACAGTCCAACTTCTGTCCCAGCAGCCATGCCTTAGCAGTCCGTATGGGATTCGAACCCACGATCTTCTCCTTGAAAGGGAGACGAGATAACCGCTACTCCAACGGACCAAGAACCCTCCAGTGAAATATCGTTGAGTGATGCTAGGAGGGTTGAAGAGTTACGACCTCTCCCACCAATTAGGGACAGTCGTTCATGCCTTCTATAATATTGTATCAAAGGGATTTACGAATGTCAAACAATTCGCTTAGATTTTGTATAATCTTTTCCAAAGTCAGAGAATAGAGCCTTATCCATCTCACGCTGCACAATTCTGCGAGACCAAGAGAATCCTGCGTCTCCACCCCATGCAAGCCACATAATATATCCGTTAGATGGGTTAGCCTGGTTACCCCAGTCCTTACCCTTCTTGTCTACCTCATGGCGAGAGAAGTATGAGTACATACGCTTTACAGTACTGAGCGAGAGTGTCTCTCCATTAGCCAACTGTCTAGCCCTAGTCCATCCAACTGCAGTTCCTGCACCATTGGCTTTGCCCTCTTCTTTAAACTTAATAGCACGACGAGCAGCAGCCCTGGCACCAGCAGGAGGGGAATAACCCTCAGCCTTTTCCATTTCATTTTCATCATCTTCCTCGGCAATCTCAATGTCAACCATGATTGCATCGTTGTATAGCATACCTATTGAGTATGCTGTAGGACAGAACTTTCCATCCTCTTCCTGCTCAAACATTCTTACAGCCATAGCAGGATTTTCTGGAGTAGACTCAATAGCATATTCAGTACCTGGTGTGCCATATGTTCCACCCTCACGCATAATGTGTTCTACTTGACCAACTACGATACCCTCGGAAGTTCCACCCATTACGTAGTCACCTTCTTGGATCGGACGATCTGCCTTAGACACTGGAACACAGTTAGGAACCATCGAACCGTTGTCTCCTGGCTTCATACCACGCATAACGTAGCCTTCCCAGCATGGATTAGCCTTATCAATGTTGCCTTCAGACTGATTGATAGCATAAATCTGGTTGGCAGCCTGCTCTTTTGTTTCGTGACATCCCATTACGGTGCCGTCATCTTTTAGTGCAGGATATCCCTTGCAACCATAAGATCCTTTTTCTCCAACATGATATGGCATTAGTCCATCTCCTCAATTTCCATACTTGCACGAATCTGCCAGCAGAACTTTTGAGAGATTGTCTGGCGGTCTGCAAAGAAGTTTGCTAGACCAAATTCATTTAGTGAGTTAGCAAGTTTGCCAGCCTCAATAAGTTTTTGAATGTGCAACTCAATTTCATTGTAAAGATCAGCAAGCATAGGCTGTGCGTCACCAACAATTATTGGCTCTCCAACAGAAGAGTTATCAAAAAAGTCTGTCAGTCTGTATGGAGCGTATGTCTTAAAAATGCGTAGCCATTCAGCATATACGTCTGTTGCTCCATCAAAGTTTTCGTAAATGTCCCCAAAGAATTCGTGAAACTGCTTGAAGTCATCACCTTCTACATTCCAGTGATACCCATGTGCCTTAAACTTGAGAGCGATGTTGTCTGCAAGTAGTTGTTTTAGTTGTGCAATTAATTGTTCCATCTGTCAATTATAGCATAATAAAGGGGCAGTTTACACTCATGCCCAGGAGTTTTGTTACTGCCGTTTGTTAGTCAATCTTAATTGACTTTGGCTTCTTTTCCTCTGGCACTACTCGTACTAGAGTGATGCTAAGAATACCGTCACGAGTTTCAGCCTTTAGAACCTCTGTGTGTTCTGGCAGACTAAATGATCGAACAAACTTACGGTTTGCAATGCCCTTGTGCAGGTATTCCTGACCCTCTGGCAAATCAATGTCATTAGTGTTGTTCTTGATTGTTAGAACACCATTGTGGACGGTTACATCCAGGTGATCCTTGTTTAGCCCAGCAACAGCGAACTCAAGGATCCACTCGTCAGAGTCTACCTTGATTACGTTGTATGGTGGGTAAGATGCCTTTACTGGCTGATTGAATGCCTTCTCAAATTCCTGAGCAAGGCTTCCGAATGGGAAGAGGTCTCTTCCTAGGTGTGGTGTACGTGTGTATACCATATATATCATCTCCTAATATTTAGCGAGTTAATTGCCCCCAATTGGCAGGCATATATATTATAGCAAAAAGGGACAGGCTTTGTCAACCTGTCCCCTATGCTTATTTAAACTACTTCTTTGGAGTAGTCTTCTTTGGTGCTGCCTTGGCAGGTGCCTTTTTTGCAGGAGCCTTGACAACCTTAACGTCCTTCAATGCTTCTGCAACCTCTTCTACAGGTGGCAACTTTCTACCAAATGCTGGATCCTTTGGGTTAACGTAGCGTAGTGCTACAGGAACCAAGGCTGCCAATAGAGAGTAAATCAAGTCCTCTAGTGGTGTTCCAGCAAGGTATAGTGCAAGTGCTGCACCAAGTACTGAGCGTCCATAGGATGCCAACAGTGCCTTTAGTTGTGCGTTCATTATTTCTCCTTGTTTTGAGTGTCTTCTTGTGGAAGCACACTTTCTAGTTTGTAAAATGCTGTTGAAATTCTATTCAACATCATTTCCATTTCGACCTTTTCCAACTTCTTGCCAGACTTGAATACAAGTATTTCTGGTGATACTGAAGATCGAAACTCTTCAATTTGTTTCTGGACCTCTTCAATATAGTTGAAAGCCCATTCACGAGACTCTGACAAGAACTTGATAAAGCCATCGCCCTGGTCAACTGGTTGCTCATTGCTCAAGGCTTGATTACTTATCAGGTTTTCAAGAGCCATTCTATCAACATGTAGTTCTACAATAGTTTTTAGAAGTTTCCTGTTCTTGATAAACAGCCAAGCAGAATAAGCAATTGATCCAAGAGCGATAATGCTTATTAGTACAAATGCAATTATATCGTATCTCATAGTGGTTTACCGCCTTCACGAACAATCAGAACAATAGCACCATTGTCTTCCAGAGCCTTTTTGACCCTTACCATGTACTCAATAGCACTACGCTTTTCTTCATCTAGAAGTCGCATGAATACGTCTTCTTTTGCTACCACACTTATGAAGTGCTCACTGTCAACTAACTCAACATAAAAGTTTTTAGGCGGTGTTATTGACCTAAAAGCCCTACGCATATCATCTGTATACATCATGATTTGTTATCCAATGTTAGACTCTTCCAAGTTTCAGCCCAATCTGCTTTGGACCTGTGGTTGTTGAATTCTCTAGAAATCTTACCATTTTCAAAGTAGACTCCACCCCAAACTCCCCAACCTTTTGTGGTAACCGCTGAAGCAAAACACTGTCTTCTAACTGGGCACTCAGCACAGATCGAATCAACAAATGCTCTTGTTTCTGGATTTTCCTCATACTCGTCAAAGAATGTGTTGGTATCCATGTCTAAACATGCTGCTTTTTCTTTCCAGTTATGTTTATCCATTTTAACCAACTAACTTATTTGGAATCTCCCAACCACTAGCAGTTGCCTCGTAACGCTTCTGTACGATCCACTTGCCATCAACGTATGCTCCGTCTTTTGACATCATGCCGTTTTTATCGGTTATGTTTTCCAGGACGGTCCAGCCATCCCATGAAAGGTTGTCGTTATTCTTGACAATCTCTTCCATTGTTTCAAGTGATTTGATAATCATTTCACTCTCCTGTTGTATAGATTACTTTTTTAATTTGTGCTTCTTCAATGACTATCTGGCATCGTTCGCAGGGCTTGCTATTCCTGTCCATACCCTTGCTATTTATTCTAGCAACAAAAATAGTTGCCCCACGAACTTTCCAGTTAGCATCCCTGATAGCGTCAATCTCTGCATGAACAGAGCAGTGACTCTTAATGTGCTCAGGGGACACAGCGTCTGGGTTGTTGCGGTCCTTGTTGTACCCTGTACCCAGAATTCTGCCAGACTTAAAGACGACAGCACCATGCTTCTGTCTAGCAGAAGACTTTTGTGCCATATATCTTGCCATGCCTAGCAGTGCCTTTTCTCGCTTGCTCAACATCAGTATCTGTACACCCAAAGATTTGCATCCTTGTCGTGTGCATGTTGTGCCTGCTTTGACCAAGTCTCTTTTGGCTTTGAGAAAAAGGCAAAATAATTTATTGTAGCAAGATTAGAATCTATCCACGAAGGTGGAACCTTAACTAATCTAATCTTGATACCTTTTGATTTTAGAGTACGCTCTGTAATGTTGGCAAACTCTTGACCAAAAGAATTAATCTGGGCTGGACCTGCAGAGAAGATCAGAAATTCTGTGTCTCCCTCTGGTAGGTCACGTAGTGCTGTGCCCATTGCTCTCAGAAATATCTGATAGTCGTCAAAGTTTTTAGTGCCTTGGATTGCTACTATCATTGCTATTCCCTTCCGTTAGTCTATCTACAATAAAACTTATTTTATCCAATTCTACCTTATCCATACCCATTGTGTCAATAGGTAATGCTGACTCAAAATCAATTCGACCATCTTCGTTTATTGGTGCTTCAAGGACTTTGTTGTCACTAATCCAGTATGCCTTTGTACCAGTCATAACAATCCTAACCATCTGATCTTTTTGATGTTTGGTTGATTGCGACTCCCTTGGTTTTGGTGGCATAAAAGGAATTGCTGGCTTTATTCTTTCGTAAATGTTGCTTTGACTATAGAATATTTTTGTTGACTCTGGCTTTAGACTATTTATTTTTCTTATAGCAAACAGAACCAATAATGCCGTAGCAATAGTAGTCAGGGATCCAATAAGGTATTCCATAATTACTTACCAGATTTTGCACGTGCCTTGGCAAGTGCTTCAAAATCCTTGATCTTGGTGTCTCCAAGATAACCCCAGGCATAGCCATCAACAATCATCTTGTTATTTAGTGATTCAGAATCTCCATCAAGATATACCCAGCCAAGGATGCGTCCGTACTTCTCTGAAGAGTCCATCTTCTCTGTGCGGATTACAACATTCTTAGCAGCCTTGATGTGCTTTTTCAAATATTCCTTGGCTTCTAGACCTAGAGCCTTTTCCATCTTGTCTGTGGTGCGTGATTCTGGGGTATCAATACCAGCCAAACGAACACGCTGCTCAAACAATACGTTAAAGCCTAGATCAATTACAACGTCAATGGTATCCCCATCTACTACGTTTTTAATTTCTCGTACATAATATTCGTACATTATTCCTCCTTTGGGAAATAATCGCTACAGATAGCATAACAATTATACTCTGTCTTACCCTCTAAGTCAACTATTACAGATTTGTTTCCAACTTGTTTCCCTGGGTAAGTCCATAAAAACCCTTTGCTAGTTATTGTATAGTCATCGGAGTCGTGCCAAAAATAATTGTATTCGCTTCCAAATTGAGCAAAGTGATTTAGTGCTGCAAAGTTTTTACAATGTATCCATAGGCTGTCTTTGTTTTTATCAAAGAATTCTTGATTGGTAAGGAATAGTGCAGCATCATGTCCTAGCCAAAGACTATTGCCTACTTTCCATACATCTACCTCTGCATCAAATCCTTTGTTTATTGCCTGTTCAATAAACCATGCTTGATTTTCATAAATGCTTGGTCCATTGGTATTTCCCCTATGAGCGATTTTTTTCAAGATATGCCTCCAGATCTTCTGGTGTTCCGACACCGTTCATTTCTTCTACAAAAAATGGAACAACTTTGTGACCATCTGCAATTGCTTCATTGTAAACAGGAGCAATGTAAAATTCATTATTTGTTTTAATATTCTTGGCAATCATTTGCTCTGCATACTTTACGTAGTCAGATCCTTTTGACCAACCATAGATGCCAACGTTAGCATTATCACTAATTACTTTCTTTTCTGCTATTTCTGTAATGAATCCATCTTCTATTTGGGAGTATGACCACTTAGAATCGTTAGCCTTAAATAGTGCCACAGCGTCCATAGAAGCCAGCGTAGCGGTAAATGCAGTTCCCGACCATGTTACTACCTGGTCTGAATTAGCGATTAAGAGTGGATCATCATTATTGATTAATTCTTTAGCAGCCAAAGTCGTTCTAGCAGCACCATCAGTCAGCCCATCAATTTCTACAATCTTGCATCCTGGAACAATTTCGTCCAGAACGTCAAGCAGATGATAGATTACGGAGTGTTGCTTCTGCACAATAAATATATAGTTGCCATCAATACCAAGACTGTCCACCACTGCTTTAATCATTGGAACGCCATTTACATCAATAAGTGGCTTTGGCTTGTCGTACCCCTTTTCTGCAAACCTTGAGCCAAGCCCTGCCATGGGGATAAGTATATTTATATTATTCAAAATAACTCACAATCTTGTCTTGAACAAATCGCATTGTCAAGTCCTTTCTGCTTTCTACTTCAACTAGGAATGCTCCGCTTTGTTTTGCAGCCTGTATACCAATTATACTGTCTTCAAACACAATTGTGCTAGTAGGAACTGACCCCAACATTAGCATACACTTATTGTATATTTCTGGATTTGGCTTTGGGTTAGCAACATCTTCGTTACTTAAGGATACTGAAATAAACTTAAGTATGCCTAGATTGCTTAGGCAGGTATCTAGAGTCTCTCTGATGCTATTGCTTGCTACACCAATAAAAATACCCTGCTCAGAAATTGACTTGAAGACATTTACAAGATCTTCATCCCTAGGAAGATCTTCAAACATTGCTGCCGAATATTGCTGCTTTAAATTCCAGATGTAGTCATGCAACTCCCTAGGCAATCCCCTAGTGTGAGTTAAAATATCTAGTTTAGACCTGGTAGTCATTCCCTCAAAAATGTCTGCCTGCTCTTGTCTAGAGATTACGTATTTTTCGTTTACACTTTTTAGTGCCAGGTTGAGAGCATCATAGTGCAACTCTTTGCTGTCTACCAAGACACCATCAAGATCAAATATTATTGCTTTGTTCATTGCTGTCCAAAAAGTTAAACAACTTAAGATTGTTATGAATCGTTGTCTCTAAGTCTTTGGCACTTCTACAAGGATTATTTATAGACAAGTAGACGTGACTCTTTAAATATGCAATTAGTTTGTAAAACATATGCAATTCTTGAGCGATTGTGTAGTCTTCTCTAAACTCAGGTGCCAGATCAACGATTGTTCTCTCTCCCGAAAGAATTGGTGATAGAACTACTAGCGGAGTGGACAGTTCGATTACTGTACCGCCTGGTTGCATAAACAGTGCATTTGTTAAACCAGAACTTGTAAGAGACGCTATGGTTTTTACAGAATAGAAAAAGTTTAGTTGTTCATGAAAGTTGCTAAAGTCTTCTGGTGCAATAACTTCAAACCCAAGACCAGCAAAGATTTCAGCCAGAGCCTCTTCAGAATCAACCCTTTCGTCTTTTCTGTATGAAAGTTTGGCTGCTGTATGCTCAAGATTTTCAGTACTCTTAACCACCTTTTTGCGAGTAAGGTATACATTTCTGTGTGGTACCGTGTCTGGCTTGTCAATATATTTTTTGAAAAATTCATAAATAAGTTCACCAGAAATTGATGACCTATATGGAGATTCTGCAACACAGTAGTCATTAATATAAATAATGTCAAACTTGGTTGAGTCAATCAACTTGTACTTAATACCTTGATCAGCCAGTGCGTCAAAGAAGAATCCAAAAAAGTCTCTTCCAGGCATTTCAATTGTATCTGAAATCAATGACAGGTCTAAGATTACCTCTGCATCTGGGTAAATTCTTAATGCGTATAAGATATCACAAACATCATCTGCAAAAAAGTGATATACACTACCAGACAATGTCTTAACAATCTTTTTTCTTTTGCCAGTTAGGTCCAGCCTAGCGGTACCTTCTGACTCAAGAAACCCCTTTACTCTTCTGGCTGGGTCAAGAAATGGCGAATCTGAAACGCTATCTGAATTTGTTCTTTCTGTTCTAAGAGTAGAAAGACCTTCAAAAAATGGAAAATTCACTGGGTGACCAAGCGGAATTTGCGTCTCTAAAACATGAGCACAGTTTAGCGTTAGCCTACTAATTGGAAAGTCTGTTTTCCATTTCTTTCTTTTAATCATCGCCCTGTAGCCTATTCTCTATTAGTCTGTCTCGTTCGTCAATAGTTTCAAAAGCAAACGAGTCTAGTTTGTCTCCACTTACTTTATTGTAGTGATGGGCACAGAACATAAGTTCTCCAGAGATACCCTTGACAAGAACATATGCCTGTGCATCACAACTGTCGCAACGATCTAAGGTAGTGAGTACCCACTCTTTTGTCTCTACCATTACTTATCCGTTCTGTAAAATCCGCTACCCTTGAACTGAATGCCAAGTCCACCAATCACCTGTACCATTCTATATCCACACTTTTCACACATATGTTCTGGTGATGGATCGTGAATGCTTCTCTTTT
>JACCDO010892808.1_pt1 | contig 12447 bp, 10 predicted proteins | sample 7446101 | NCBI WGS metagenome assembly JACCDO01 (sample SAMN15323440, study PRJNA562643) | freshwater metagenome | isolation source: river surface water | place: USA:Blue River Watershed | collected 2017-08-16 | reverse complement strand
TCAGCCACCAGGCCTGCGGTTGGGTTGGAGTAGGTAAGGGGGACAGTGATGCTATTGTCACCTGTACCTGATCCATCAGGCAAAATGTAAAATTCTTGCAATACCAAAGGAATTGTGTTTGTACCCTGGGTAAAGCCCACGATCACCAGCGCCGTATCATTGCCGAGTTTTTCACTGTTGTAATTGATTTTAATACTGTTAGGGGTTCCGCTCATACTGAATCCACCCGTAAGTGGATCGGGGTATTTTGATCCCACATTCATCGCGAAACTTATTGTGCCCGAAGCCAAATCGTTACTTAACCGAACGCCATTGACATAGCCCAATGTTTTAGAGATATCGCGAGATGTTTTTCCAATCATCATCCACCGATTGGGTACCTCATACGTAACCGTATTCCAATTGTTGAATCCAGCATTGGGTATGGGGTTTTGAGCCAGGGCTATGTTTGCCAAACTGACAAATATGGTAATGAGGGAATAGTTTTTTTTAGTCATTGGGGTTGTGTTCTATGCGATGTAAAAAAATACGGAAATGTTGATTCAACAAAAAGCCCCTGAATATTTGTGATTTCACAACATTCAGGGGCTTTGAAAAGTTGATTGATTAATGAGCAATAATGGTATTGTATGTATTGATGCCTTGGTCGTTACTTACAACAATTTTGTAGTTGCCTTCTGCCCAATCACTCGTTTGGAAATAGGTGTTGTTTTTGCCATTGCCTTGTTTTACAATTTGGCCGGTGGCGTTATAAATGATGTAATCGGATCCATTTGCAAGGTTGATGTAGAATCCCGCATCAGCAGGGTTGGGGTAGGTAATACCCATGTCACCAGATACATTGCTCGATTTGCTGCGTGATTTAATTACGGTCACGGTGTAGCAATAGGTTGTATAGCAGGTGCCCGTAGAATCGTACGCACGCAAACAAACGGTGTAAGTGCCAGAAGCGGTGAATTGGTGAGTAGGTGTCTTGTCCTTGCTTTGTGCGCTGCTATCTCCGAAATCCCAAACATAAGTTTTAGCGCCGGTGCTCAAGTTTTTCACGTACATCTTACCAGTAGCGCTCACACTGTCTACTTGGAACTTCGCAACCGCTGCACATGGCAAACAATCTACAGTAATGCTTTTACAAATGGTGGTATCGCACTTGTTGCAAGAATCGTAATACTTGATACATACGTTGTATGTGCCTTTTTGTGTGAAAGTATGAGTGGCAACGCGGTTGTAATAGATTTTTCCATTGACACTGATACCGTATTTAATGCAATTGGTACCATTGAAGTTCAAGTTTTTACCCTCAAATGTGTACACGTTGCATTTGTTGCTCACGCCCAATGAAACCCCTTGGCCTGCCCAATTGCAAGACTTGGTTGAAGTGGATGTTGAAACAACGATTTCAATTTTGCGACAGATATAGACGAAACATTTTTTTGTTGGGCTGTAGATTTTAACACATACTTCATAAGTGCCAGACTTTTTATAAACGTGAGTGGCTTCTTTTCCTGTTGATGTGGTGCCATCGCCCCAATTCCAGAAATAGGTTGTGCCTGTACCTGTGTTTGAAGAGGCCAAGAACTTCCAAGTGCTGTCGTTGGTTTTCTTCCAAGTCATTCCACCGATGATTCCGCAAGGGTTGCCTACGGTGATGGTTTTGCAGATTTTGAGTTTACACTTGCCTGTTTTGTCGGTTATGGTTAAACAAACCGTATAAGTACCTGCTTTGGCATACTCGTGGTAAGGGTCAATGCCTTTGCCAGTTTTTCCATCTCCAAAATTCCATGAGTAGGTATAACCTGTGTTGCTCGTTGCCTTGAAGCGGAATTTGCCGCCTGTTGAAACGAAGCTGAAATCGCCTTTTAAGTCGCAAGGTGTTCCGCAGCTAACTTTGATCTCTTTACAGAAAGTGGCGGTACAGGTTTTGCCTGTTGAATCAGTCCAAGTGGCGGTTACGCAAACTTTGTAAACGCCTTCCGACAAATAACTGTGTACGGGATCAATACCTGTGCCGGTTGTTTTATCGCCAAAGGTCCAAGTGTATTTGGTGCCAGTTTGGTTTGATGAAGCTTTGAATTTTACCTTCTTACAGTCGTTTGTGAAGCTGAACTCCGTGGTTAAATTGCAATCGCAACTAACAACCGTGATGGTTTTGCAGATGGATGTGTCAAACTTGGTGCAAGTGTTTAACAATTTTCCACATACAGTATAAGTGCCTGCGGCAGGGAATGTATAAGTGGTTTTTGCGCCGTAAGCGTAAGTGGTTTTGCCATTGCCGGTTATGAACCATTTGATCTGCGCACAAGAGTCGTTCAATAAAGTGCCCTCAGCAGTAAAAGATCCTTTCAAACACTGACTGCTAACGCCTGTTGCCAAGCGCGTTTTGGTTTGTGCATTGGCGGCAATGGATAACGTGCCAACCAAAACCAAAGCAACAATTTGTATGAGTTTTTTCATAGTATACAGTTTCAATTTCAAAAATAGACCAAAAAGTTCCACAAACCGTTGTACGGTGCGATGAAATTTGTAAAAAATTTATACAAACTGACCGTTTTCTGACACTGTTAATCAATCACTTACATTGCGTGATCGAAGAATTTAGCCGTTGCAATTAAAAGGAAAAAGTATGACAAGCATCGGGGTTGGTGAGTTTCCAACTTTTCTTGTTCGTGTTTCTGGTGCAATGCACAAAGTGTGTTTGTGTGGGTAATTGATTGTAAAGCAATTGATTGCAAACGGTTATGCTTTTCGCGTTGGGTAATTGCGTGGCCTCCAAATAACACCAAATGCCTTCCTCTTCAATGGTCCATCCCAGAAATTTTGTGTTCACATATCGATTTCCAATCTGCAACTTCAACCCTTGAGCAATGAATTTTTCCAAAAGCAGTTTGTTCGATGGATTCTGTTGTGTCAAATTTACCTGAGTGCCTGTGGATCGGAAAATGGCATCCTGGACATCGTCGAGAAACAATTTGCAACTCACTTCGGCACGGTGCGATTTGGTTTGAAAGTTCACTTCCGTTACGCCAATGTAGTAGGGGTGCATGGCTGTAAAAGACATCCAAAAGCATAGCAAAAGCGCTGTGGTAATTCTCAATGGAACCCCCAGGAATTGCGCGTTTGCAATGCATCGCCGTAAAGCCTTAATTTGCATTTTGCAAAGATACGATAGCCATGGAAGATTTTATGTTTTGGGCAGAGACCGGTTTTTTTCACATTCTCGATTGGGCTGGGTATGACCACATGCTTTTTTTGCTCTCGCTGTGTTGCGTTTTTACCTTCAAAGATTGGAAATGGCTGTGGTTGGTGTCTGCCTTTACCATCGGACATGCCATCTCGTTGTCATTGAGTGTGTTGGATGTTGTTCGATTGCCTTCGGCCTGGGTTGAAGCCATGATCCCAGCAACTATCGCTTTGTCTTGTTTGAATCACTTGTTTCCCATTGTTTTTTCTAAACGATTCGATGTTTCACCGAAATCCAATTCTCAAACCCACTTAACCGTGGCAATGGTGTTTGGCTTGATACATGGATTGGGTTTTTCGAACTTCTTGCGATCGATGTTGGGCAGCGAACTATCAATTTTAAAGCCCTTGTTGTATTTTCATGTGGGTTTAGAAGTTGGACAGATTTTGATCATTTTCGTGGTGCTGCTGCTCACAACCGCCCTGTCGCGATTGCCTGAGTATAACAAGTCGATGGTTGTTGCAGCGATTTCCGTTCCGGTTTTGCTGATTTCACTTTGGATGCTTTTGCAACGCTTGGGTGCGTTTTAGGCAAGAAAGATGTCTTGCTTTTTCCGTATTTTTGTAAATCCTGCGCCCATTAAAATGCGGGAAAATCCTCCATCGATGAAAAAACTCTTCACCATTGGTTCCTTGATCGCTCTTGCAGCATCAACTTTGAACGCACAAAACCTACAAAACAATCCCACCTCCAACCACGGAAACAAATTTGAACAATTGGGTACCATTTTGCCCGATGCAAATGGGTATCGGACGGCTTCTGGTGCGCCTGGACATGAATATTGGCAGCAACGCGCCGATTATCAAATCAAGGCCACTTTGGATGAGAAAAGACAATATTTACATGGTGATGAGACCATTACCTACTTCAACAATTCCCCCGATGCCTTAACCTATCTTTGGTTGCAATTGGATGAAAATGAACACAATCCAAATGGTGAAAACAATTACTTCAACGAAAGTGGCAAGAGTTTGCCAATGACCCCAGGTCAGATCGATGCGTTGGATGTAAAAGCCAAATTGGCTGGCTATGGCGTAAATATCATCAGTGTCACCGATGCGGCGGGCAACGCGTTGCCTTACACCATCAACCAAACCATGATGCGCGTGGATTTGCCAAAAGCATTGGCAAGCCAACAGAAATATACCTTCAAAGTAAAGTGGAATTATAAAATCCCGGAACGCAATAAAATTGGCGGCCGCGGTGGGTATGAATATTTCCCGAAAGATGGTAACCACATTTTTACCATCTCACAGTGGTACCCCCGTATGTGTGTTTACAGCGATTATCAAGGTTGGAACCACAAACAGTTCACCGGAAGGGGAGAATTTAGTTTGGTGTTTGGCAATTTTGATGTGCAAATGACCGTCCCTGCCGACCACGTCATCGCAGCCACCGGAGAATGTCAGAACTATGCGCAGGTCCTCACCGCCGACCAACTAAAACGCTGGAACGCCGTTCAAAAACTGACCGCCACAGACGTGGCCGCAGCCAATGGAGCTATGGACCCTACAGAAATCGTAACGTTGGATGAAGCCAAATACCGCGAACAGCACCGCGATACACTTCAAACCAGAACTTGGCACTACAAAGCCACCAATGTGCGTGATTTTGCTTGGGGTAGTTCACGCAAATTTGTTTGGGATGCCATGCCCGAATTCGTGCAAGGAAAACGCATTCAGTGTATGAGTTACTACGGAAAAGAAGCCTATGGCCTTTATCGCAAGTACTCCACCAAAGTTGTGGCCCACACCATCAAAACTTACAGCAAATTCACCACCCCTTATCAATACCCTGTGGCCATCAGCGTTGAAGCATCCAGCGGAATGGAATACCCAATGATTTGTTTCAATTATGGTAGAACCGATGAAGATGGCACTTACAGCTCACGCACAAAGTATGGTATGATTGGCGTGATCATCCACGAGGTGGGACACAATTTCTTCCCAATGATCATCAATTCCGATGAGCGCAACTGGAGTTGGATGGATGAAGGATTGAATACCTTCGTTCAGTTCTTGACAGAGCAAGAATTTGATAACAATTACCCTTCACAGCGAGGTCCAGCCCACAAAATTGTGGACTACATGAAAATGCCAGCAGATCAGCTCGAACCCATCATGACCAATTCCGAGAACATCATCAACTTCGGTCCAAACGCCTATGCCAAGCCCGCAACGGGTTTGAATATTCTGCGTGAGACCATCATGGGCCGTGAATTGTTCGATTATGCCTTCAAAGAATACTGCAACCGTTGGGCCTACAAGCACCCTGCACCCGCCGATTTCTTCCGCACCATGGAAGATGCCTCTGGCGTTGATTTGGATTGGTTTTGGAGGGCGTGGTTTTACGACATTCAACCCGTTGATATTTCCATGGATTCCGTTTTGGCATACCGTGTGTTTTCGCCCAGTGAAATGCCTGTGAAGTTGGATAGCACCCAACGATTGGTCAGGGGACGTGGCCTGGGCAATGGCAAAGGCAAAAATGGTGTAATTTCCGTGCCAGCCAGCGAATTTCAACACGTAAGCAAACTTCGCAACAAAGCTGCGGGTATTCAATTTGCCGTGGATCGCGATACCTCTCTGCGCGATTTTTACTACTACTATAATCCATCGAAAGACACTGTAGGTGCAGCAGCAAGAGCAGCGCTAGCCGCACAAGGACAGCCAAAATCAGAAACCGTTGTTCGCGATTTGTATAAGGACTATACCTTGCTCACCCCAGACGAAATGAAGGCCTATGAAAATGCCTATTTGTATGAAATTACTTTCTCCAATAAAGGCGGCTTTGTGATGCCCATCATTTTGCAATGGAACTACACCGATGGCACCTCAGAAGTGGATTACATCCACGCCTACATCTGGCGCAAGAATGAAAATCGCGTGACCAAGAATTTCCTCAAACGCAAAGAAGTGGCAAGCATCGTTTTGGATCCCTTCAAAGAAACATCGGACATTGATGAAAGCAATCACACTTGGCCCAAAACCCAAGAGCCCACACGATTTGAAATCTTTAAAAACAAGCAAATGTCGGCCAGCGAGCAAGTAGAGATGACCCCAATGAAAAAGGCCCTTCGCAAGAAGTAAGGCCTTGTTTGTTTGAACAAGTATTTGGATTTTCGTATCTTTGTAAAACTATGACAGATAAAAATAAGAATATCATTCAGTGGATTGCAGCCGCTTTGGTGAGTGCCGTTTTCATTATGAGCGGTATCATGAAGCTCAATTTGCCTGCCGAAATGGTCGCCCAAATGGCCAAGCAAGGGATAACCCCAGCCATTGCCAAAAACTTGGCCATCATTGAACTCGTAAGTGCCATTTTGTTCTTGCTTCCCCGCACATCTGTATTGGGAACCTTGCTGCTTACTGCTTACATGGGTGGTGCCATCGCAACCCACGTAACAACCGCTCAACCCTTGTTGGTGCCCTGCGTTATCATGGCCATCATTTGGATTGTATCGGTTTGGAGAAACCCAGAATTGAAAACCCGCTTGTTGGGTTAATGGATTTATCGGATAGAATAATCCAACTGTAGTCCGTAAATGTAAAACAACCGATTGTAGGTGGCTTTGCCATAATCCGGACGGTAAATGAAATAGGGATTCAATTTGAGTCCCTTTTTTATTTCCCATTTTACACCCACCTCGTCGCGCCAGTTATCGACCAAGAAATCCGCACCAAATTTCATGATGGGCTCAACGGAACCATAAACGTCCAGCCGCTTGTTGATTTTGTATTTGGCTTGCGCACGCACCCGCCAATAGCCCTCGCTCTGGTCCGGCTTACTTACATCGTCGAAGTCCTGCACCTGGTTCTGGATCAAGGCGCGTCCTTCAAAGGTGATGTTATGCCACTTGTAATCGCATTGCATTCCCAATGAATACCGATTGTAATTGCCTTGCTGAACCATCGCCAAGCGATATTCCGCCGTTGCATCGAAATGCTTATTGATCTTTCGCTGTACACCCAAACTCAAGTAGTTTCCGCTGTGCGTTTGAACGTTGTTGAAGTATCTGGATTGAAAGTCCAAGTCCAATTTCCAAGATTTGTTCAGTTTCTTATTGATACCCAAGCTCATCCAGCCCTGCACATCCACTGGGTCGGCTTTTGTGGCTTGTGCTTGAATCTCGCCCACGCCTATGCTCATGAGCAACGCCATCGCCCAGCAAACAGAACGGTTAATCCACATAGTACACAGTCACTTTACAGGCATCCTTCAAATAATCGAGCTCGGAAACCTCGCAACGAATCACGTTCAAGCCCGTGCGCTGCTTCAAGTCCTCCATCAACGCCGCACGCTGCCCAACATGTGCCAAAGCGATATTGTCGTACAGCACCTCCATACTCTTTTCCTTTTTGATCACCCAGCCGCTTTCCAGCACGAAGACCAAGCCCAAGATGAACGCAGCCATCACGCTTTGCTTGGCAATGTCCCCGGTGGTGGCGCCCAACAAGCCCATCGCGATCGACAAAAACAGGTAGGTCATGTCTTTCGCTGAAAGTCCCTCGGTGCGATATCGCAAAATGCTGAAAACGGCAAACATCCCAAAGGCCGCGCCGGTGCTCAGGTTGACTTGGTTCAGCACAATCGCCACGAAGAAAATAATTGTGTTAAACCCGAAAAAGGTGAGGAACAAATCGGTGCGCTGGTAACTGCGATAATACAGTCCGCGAATGAGTATCAAAACCGCAATGAGGTTAACGAGATAGGGTGCTAAATAATCAAGATGCATGTTCAATGGATAAAATGTGTTTATAGGTTTGTTTGAATCGATTCTGTTTGATTTCGGGGTATAACGCCAAGCACCCCAAGCAATATTTGCTCAGCGATGTTTCACGATGTTTGCGCAGTTTCATGATGGATTGAAACGTGTTCTGCTGCAAGCGCGTGGCCTTCACTTCGGCGATTACAAGTCCTTGAAAATCTTTCACTTGTGTTTGTGATGCTTCCGTGTCCTCCCGCTGGGTGAGTTCGCAGGTGAGTTGCATGTCTAACGTGACTTTCTCCGGTTTTTCTTTGTGTAGCAAAGTGATTCGCCAATATTTGATCAGCAGTTGCGACGTTAATTGTTGTGTGAGCCGCTCGCCGATTTCTTGTTCGATCAATGGTTTGGCTTGTTCAAGTTGGTTGGCCACCACCCGCAATTTGATGGTGTTGCCCTTGTTTACCTTGTGCTTCACCTCAATGAATTCCTCTCCGGTGCTGCCGTAACTGCGCCTTCTCACTTTGTATCGGTTCGATTTTCCGCGATGGTGTTCGTGGTAAAAGAACAAGTTTGGCGTGTCGTAATATTCCGTCTCGTACTCAAAGCAGCGCTGGTTATTGATCTCCAATATGCTGTAGTCTTGGGCACAAGCTGCCAAAATTTCGCCCAATTGTTCCTTCGGAAAAAAGAATTTGCGATCGCTGCGATTCATCAATTCCGCGCGCGACATCAACGCCTGAAGGTTCAGGGGTTCGAAATCGTTGAGCTGTGGAAGGTCGATGGTCAAAGACATGCAGCAGAACTCTATTTATGGGGCAAATTGCTGTATCAATGCGATGCGATTGCTGATGTGGGTTTTCAGCGCCGCCCTTTCGGCCGTAAACGCCGATGAACTGCTCAAATGCGTGTATCCGGGTTGCTCGCCATTGGCCCCAACCACAAAAGGTGTGATCAAATCGTAATATTTATCGATCATGGCATGCATGTCGGTCTCATTGAAAATGCCGTTTTTGAATGCCTTCATGTGGGCTTTGTACTGGGCGAAATACACCGCGTCATTGGCGATGTAATTGATCAATGGCCAAGCAGTGCTCACCTCGTTCATGGTTAATGATATGGCATTGCCGGGGCCCGACGGTCCGCCAGTGGTGCCAGTGATGCCCGGACTTTTGCTCAACGATTCATTGTTGTCCCAAGGAATCCACATCAAACCCTTGCTGCTGTGGTTGTACAGATAGTAGTTATGGGCCATCACCCCGTAGGTATCCCAATTCACGATGGCGTTGTTGATGGCCAGATACTTGGTGAAGTGGTCTACGTTGAAAGTAGATTCCAAGCCGGCGCGCCATGCCGCAACGTCGCTGCTGCGTTTGGTGCTTTGCAAGGCTTTCACAAATCCCGATACATCGCCAAAATCTCCGGCGAGTTCATTGTTTTTCTTTTCAAATTCTGTTTGGATGAAAGTGGCCAATTTGGATTCGGGTTTGTATAAATTGCCTGCGTCTTCGCCCAATTGCTCGATCACCATTTTATCGTCTGGCAGTTCCAACGCGCAGTATACCCCGCAATATTTTAGGCCCGCACCAAAATCGATGTACACCTTGTAAAACGCCGATTGTGCCGATGGTATGCCCGCTTTTCGGAAAATGTCGGACCCCATTTTCTCACGAATCAAAGAGTTGTCTTTCACGCCCGGCGAAAACGATAACTCCTTGAAGCCATAAAACTTTTGGTTCTTGATGTTGGGGTATTTGCCCTCCATTTTGTCGAAATCCAATCGAAACGGCAATTTGTAAATGCCACTGCGCCACGCTGCGGTTAAGGTGGAGTTGCCTTTCAATCGGAAGCCCACATTTTGCCAAGTTTTTCCGTTGAATTTCACCGTGGTAGATACGTAATCGGGTTCGGTGGAGGGGAAGGTGCCCGGAGGTCCGCCCATGCCACCAGCGCCAAAATCGTAGCCATACAACGACTTCATGTTGGTTTTGATGTTCGACCATTCGGCAGATCCAATGGTGATTTCGAGCTCATTGACTTGGTCTTGAGGAAATACGGTGCTGTAGTTGGGCGATGCGTTTCCGTGCGATGCTTCCGTCCAGTCGGGGTTGTTGTTCCCAGCGATCACATCAGCGGGATCGGGCCTGCACGATGCAAACAGGAGTGTGGCCATGGCCATCCAAATCAATTGCTTTTTCATCATTTCTATCTGTAAGACGAGCAACGGATGCATTGCCTTCGCCCAGCAACAAAATAAACCCAAAATGATGAAAGCATGACCAAAATGGAAACAAATAACCCATTTACTGCATTGCCGCCTCAATGAACTACCTTTGCACCATTGGAACAGTTCATTCAACTTGGAATTGCGCAACCCATCATCGACGCGCTTTCTGCACAAGGGTATACCACCCCAACCCCCATTCAAGCTCAAGCCATTCCGGCGGCACTTTCACACCACGATATACTAGGTACGGCGCAAACCGGTACTGGTAAAACAGCGGCTTTCTCTATTCCCATAATACAGAATCTGCTCTCTACCACCCGTGACCGCAGAACGATTAAAGCGCTCATCCTAACACCCACAAGGGAGTTGGCATTGCAAATCGACGAGAGCATCGCGGCGTATTCTGCCAATGTGAAACTAACCCACGCCGTAATTTTTGGCGGCGTAAGCCAAAATCCACAAGTGGATGCCATCAAAAGAGGCGTTGAAATCATGACGGCCACGCCCGGACGTTTGTTGGATTTAATGCAACAAGGTTTTATTGATTTGCGAAATGTGGAGTTTTTTGTGTTAGACGAAGCCGATCGCATGCTCGATATGGGTTTCATTCACGATGTGAAAAAGGTGATTGCAAAATTGCCAACGAAACGTCAAACCCTGTTTTTCTCGGCCACCATGCCCGCTGAGGTGGTGAAGTTGAGCCAAAACATTTTGGTGGATCCTGTGCGCGTTTCGGTGGCGCCCGTTTCTACAACGGCAGAAAAGGTGACCCAACAATTGTATTATGTGGATCAAAAGAACAAGCGCTTTTTGCTTCGTCATTTATTAGATACTTCGGCCGAGGAAATTCCTTCGGTGTTGGTGTTTACAAGAACCAAGCACGGCGCCGATAAAGTGGTGAAAGATTTGGTGAAGCTCGATATTACGGCCCAGGCGATTCACGGAAATAAGAGTCAGAACGCGAGGCAAACCGCCTTGTCGAACTTTAAAAATCGCACAACGCGAGTTTTGGTGGCTACGGATATTGCGGCGCGGGGGATCGACATCGACGAGTTAACGCACGTGATCAATTACGAGATTCCGAACATTCCTGAAACCTATGTGCATCGCATTGGTAGAACGGGTAGGGCGGGGAATAGCGGTGTGGCTTGGTCTTTTGTGGATCGGGAAGAGGTGCCGTTTTTGCGCGATATTCAGAAGTTGATCCAACAGGAGATACCGGTGGCGAAAGAGCATCCGTTTTTGCCGGGTACGCATGTGGCGGAGGCCAATGATGCGAAGCCGTTTTACAACGATGGCAACAATGGCAATCAGCGCGTGGCGAGGAAAAAGGAGAATCAAAAGAGGAATGGAGGCAACTCCAATGGGGGTGGCCGTTCTGATCGCAGGGATTCATCAAGTACTGGGGATGCCAGGAATTTGAGTCGTGAATCACGACCCAATCGCGAGGAATCACAGCCGAAAATTGAGAAGCCCGCCGGTCCGCCGAAGCCATTTACGCGCTTCAAGCCGCGGGATTAATCCGATTTTTTTGGATTCAAATCCAATATTATTGCCTTTTTTTTGGATTGTAATCCAAAATTATTGACTTTTTGAGCTTGTTTGCCTGTTTGTTTGCTTATTTTTGTATTGAAAAATAGCAACGATGATAAACAGATTGTTGGGAGGAATTATCCAAGGAAAACTCGATACGGGTAAAGCCATTATTATTTTGGGTTCCAGACAAACGGGCAAAACGTCTTTACTTAAATCGATTTTTGAAGGCAAGGAGGGCGTGCTGTTTATGAATGGTGATGATGTAGATATCAGGAATCTCTTCGAGAACATCAATGCTGCTAGGTTAAAAGCCATCATAGGCAATCATCGGTATGTGATTGTTGATGAAGCCCAACGTATACCGGAGGTGGGGTTGAAATTTAAACTGATTACTGATCAGATTCCTTCGGTGCAATTGATTGCCTCAGGGAGTTCTGCCTTCGAATTGGCAAATAAATTGAATGAGCCACTCACAGGTCGTAAGTGGGAGTATCGAATGTTCCCTTTGTCGTTTAAGGAAATGGTCGATCACCACGGATTACTTGAAGAAACGCGATTGTTGTCGCACCGATTGTTGTATGGGTATTACCCAGATGTAGTCAACCATCAGGGGTCAGAAAAGGAAATCCTGAAGCAATTGTCAGAGAGTTTTTTATACAAAGATATTCTGCTCATGGATCAAGTGAAACGGCCCGAATCGTTGGTGAGGTTGTTACAGGCCTTGGCGTATCAAGTGGG
>JACCDO010837273.1_pt1 | contig 12447 bp, 8 predicted proteins | sample 7446101 | NCBI WGS metagenome assembly JACCDO01 (sample SAMN15323440, study PRJNA562643) | freshwater metagenome | isolation source: river surface water | place: USA:Blue River Watershed | collected 2017-08-16 | reverse complement strand
TTCTCCACTTGTTACCCCACTGAGACTCGGCGAAGACATTGATGGTGAAGCTTCTAGTAACAATTCTGGTTACTCTGTATCGATGAATAGTGATGGAACCATCGTTGCTATTGGGGCTAATCAGAATGATGGTAATGGAGCGAATAGTGGTCACGTTCGCGTTTACAAATATCAAACTATTACTGATACAAATTGGAATAATTATAACGCCTATTCGTCTTATTATGATGGCGGTGCGACTTATAATAAACCTATTGTTGCGGATGGAGAAGACAATAATCCCGTTCCCGGCAAATATTATTGGGTTCAACAAGGCCGTGACATTGATGGGGAAGCTGCTTATGACGACTCTGGTTTTTCTGTATCGCTCAGTAGTGATGGCACTATCGTTGCTATTGGGGCTCGTTATAATACTTTCAATGCAGGTCACGTTCGCGTTTACAAATATGACGCTACTAAAACTACTCCTGATGCTATCCAATCAAGTCCCAACTTTGGTCCTATCGGTTGGAGACGATTAGGCCAAGACATTGATGGGGAAGCTTCTACTGATCAATCTGGTTATTCTGTTTCGCTCAGTAGTGATGGCACCATCGTTGCCATTGGGGCTAATCAGAATGATGGTAATGGAGGGAATAGTGGTCACGTTCGCGTTTACAAATATGATGTGACTAAAACTACGAATGTAATAGACCAAACCAGTTCCGACTTTGGTCCTATCGGTTGGAGACGATTAGGCCAAGACATTGATGGGAAAGCCGCTAATGACGAATTTGGTAATTCAGTTTCATTGAGCGCTGATGGTACTATCGTTGCCATTGGGGCTTATAAAAATGATGGTACTACTGGGTCATCTACCGATAATCGCGGTCACGTTCAACTATACAAATATGATGGGCTTATTTGGACACAAATATGCGGGGATATTGTTGGCGATCTGGCTGATGACCAATCTGGTTATTCTGTTTCGCTCAGTAAAGACGGTAATACTGTTGCCATTGGGGCTAATCAGAATGATGCAGGTAATGCAAATACGGATAATCGCGGTCACGTTCGTGTCTATCAAATACAAACTCCTCTCAATAAATTAAGTATTCGCAATCAAGTGGAAATTAACGGTCTTACGATTGGAAGTGCAAATGCCGATATAAGTACAAACAGTGTAGTCGGCAACCAAGCATTAAATTCGGTTACGGTAGGCTATAATAACAGTGCATTTGGATATCAATCTTTGTATAGTGATTTAACTGGTTATCAAAATAGTGCATTTGGATATCAAGCCTTATTGCTGAATACTACCGGAAACAACAACACTGCAATTGGTTACCAAGCAGGTGATTTAAATACAACTGGTTCAAATAACACCTTCTTGGGTAGCCTCGCGGATACTAACGGAACTACGTGGTCAAATTCAACCGCGATCGGGTATAATGCCAAAATCACTGCATCCAATCAAATCACGCTGGGAACCTCGATGGAAATGATTTACGTACCAGGTAAATTTTCTGTGATAGGTGACACCTCTTTTAATAGCATATATGTAAATGGTAATGTGCAGGCGTGGGAGTATACCGCAACATCCGATTATCGTATTAAAGATTACATCCGCTTGTTATCGGATTGCTCATTAACGGTTGATCCATTGAAACCAGTAACTTACCATAATAAATTGTCTGATAAACAAGATATTGGGCTCATCGCTCACGAGGTACAAGAACATTTTCCCTATTTGGTTAACGGCGAAAAAGATGGTGAACACAATCAAAGCGTGAATTACACCGGATTAATTGGTCTGTTAATACACGAAATACAACTATTGAAATGCCGAGTATCCGATCTGGAACGACAATGCAATAAGTAATTCCCTAGGCGATAATGCCTAATAGTAAACAAATGTATGTAATAAATACATTTGTTTGGTTTCTAACCAAATGCAACGTTACCGATAAATTCGGTAAAAATATTATCGTACGGTACCAAACCGCCCCATCGCACACGCACACGCATAGCTGTCAGTGGTTCGGTTTACAACTGCACACTTGCATTCCGTTTTTAAATTTGCAGGTAAACTGTTCCAGTACGTACGTATATTTACTAGACTACTTTTCGTATTATCATTTGCCATAGTCGCCCCAAAATATCCTGCCGATGACAATACGCGATTGTTGCGATCCTGTGTATCTTTACACACTATAAATGATGGACAACCGCTGACGACTTTATCCATATCATATACTCGCTGTCTTAATTTGGGAGTTAGTCGGTTCAGCGTGGGCTTGGTATTTATAATCGTATTTGTCAATGCATACTGCGTATAATTCTGTAAATCCTGTGATGTAAATACGGCGGGTTGTTTTGTTACATTATTCACTTTCTGATTGTCTATCCGCAATAGAGTAGATATTCGTTTTGACTTTAAATAATCACTTTGAGACATTCAGTTTATACACTACCGCCCTATTTTATTGTCCAGTGATTCCCATCGTTATTAAAGTATAACTAATATATGCTACTAAAATTCCAACGATCGCACCTATGGCCAATTGCTCTATACTATGTCTCCTATACTTCCATCGCTGATATATGGTTAAACTGATTATCCACAAACCTCCGAGCAGGCTACTTACTGACTGTTTCACTAAATACAAGAATGTGACTAGTCCAAATGCCATTTGGGAATGTCCCGATGGCATCCCATATTCTAGTGCACCGGTATATGTGTCATATACTGTCAAACTATGACCCCCTGGTGGACGTGGTTCTCTTATCCACTGTTTCAGACCAATGTTTATAATTATATTTACACATAATACTATAATACTAAGCGTCCAGTATATACCGTTGCCCCATAATTGCCACAAGCTTGCTATAAATAATATTACTGGTCCGAACAGACCGACCAAGTCCAGTGCGTAGATTAAAGGGGATGGCATCGGTTTATTTATGATTTCGGGTAAAGGTGCGACAAACTCCATTATACATAATACATTATTTTATTTAGTCCCAGATTGTTGTGGTCTATACAATTGTTCACATACTAATGAGAACGACCAATTTGCTCCATTCAGATCCACCACGTTTCCGCGGTCGCTTAATAATTTCACTGACATGCGATGTATGTTTACCGGTCCGAAATATATTCGTTCTTGGTTTTGTAAAGTTCCTCCAAATTCTACATATGAACTGCCGTTTTGTAATCCCGGCAATTTCAGGGGTATGATTCCAAACACATCTTTGGCAAAGGGTCCCGATCCATAGTTCTTGCTTGAAACTTCTCCGGCAGTTACCTGGGTCGACGATACATTCTTTGAATTTGCTACCTGGTTTAATGCATATATCTGGTTCTGTGTCAATTTACTATAATCGGTTCGTTGTTCTGTATTATACGTTAATTCTTTTGTAACCGGGTCACACGTATAATTTGTACGGTTTGCGTAGGACGGCAACGGTATATCAGTATCCTTTGCCGTAACAGTTACTAGACCATCGTTCAAGTGGTTCTGATTATAATCATCCAATGTAATTAGGAAATAATTAAATAAGTTTGTGCTGATACACGTGTCTGCGGTAATAATTGCCGTTCTATTAGACGTGTAATCCGACAAATAATATATTGTTGATAATCGATATCCCAATATCCAACCTAATGTGGTATCCCAAGTGACATTTCTTACACTATTTACTCCCGAAAAACATTTCACAAAACTATATGGGTCATAATAGACAATCCGGTAATCTTTTGATGTATATTCCTTGTTAATGGTTATGCGAAACTTTGTATATTCTACTCCTGTGTCGGAAAGCATTATACTCACAGTTGAGCCCTCTGCAATCGTTCCAATGAATTGACGGTTAATCTCTTCTAACAATCTGGTTCGGGTATATGTTATAGTTGTGCCGTCTGTGTTTTTTAATGGCAATGTAAATATCAAGTTATTCGTCGTTGATACTACTCCTTCTTCGTACGGTATCAATTCAAAAGTATTATTTGTAGAAGTGCACGCAAATTCATTCTGCGCGATTCGGTCTCCACCTTTTATACCCAATGCGACTGAACCATTCGTATTTGTTGTACTAAATGATAACCCTGCACTAGTAGTTGCACTTTGCGACAGATCCCAACTTGTATCTATCATTTCACGTGAGATTTTCAAATTTTTATACCACGTATCGTAAACCGGATTTTCTTCTAAAAACTGAATACTGTAATCCGCTTCGGTTAATTGTTTATTCACAAATACGGTTAAAGTTGCTGTTGCTATATTATTCTGACCAACTGTCAAGCTAATGGTTGTGCCCCTTAATACGTTCACACCATCACTATCCTTAAAACTATCAAATTGTTGATTAATTGTATTTTCTAATATGCGATTAAATCCACTCAAATAAGGTGTTGTATTGTCATTTGTATTTGTATTTATCGGGTGTTTAACTACATAACTTAGGTCGCTGGTCATATACTCGCCTGCAATACGCGCACGCAATATGGCTAGATTACCAGTGTCAGGTATTGGGTAGTTCTCAAGGAAATTAAATGTAGCCGTATAAATGCCGCCACTTGTATCCAAATTATATGAAGTATCAAACCCTAAATATGTATGTAAAAAACTTGTAGTTAAGTCTATCTTAAATCTTGACGTTGTTATATTTTTTGTCAAATCTATCTGGGCGTTAAATGTATTTTGACCATCTATTTTTACATATGTATTATCTATTGTAAAATTACTGCTATTATCCGCGGTTCTAAACCCGGCGTTTATTGCCGCGATGTAATTCGTTAAGTTATATGGTACGGTGATTGCATTCTCTACGTTTATTCTATAACTGTTTGTACTTACATTATATCCTGCTTTATTACACGTTAGACTTATATATGGACTTGACTGTATCTTAAATTTATCGTCTGATTGTTGTAATGGTGACTGTTCAGATGTTATATTATTCATCTCCATTACCAGTGATGAACTCTGATTAAACTGAAAACAAGAATTGCTTCCTGTCCATATGATTGTATCACTCGGAAATTTTATCTGTAATTTTGACCCGCTTACGTTATTCGTTGTATATCGGTTTGTTTTTAATTTTAATAAAAAATAGGAATTATTACTCAGGTCTATGCGCTGTATACCCGACTTACGCTCTATAAGCGTCTCACTCGTAGATAAGTATCTATTACTTTGTATTGCGGAGTTTAATGCCGTTGTTATTTGTGATCTTGTATACGAGCCATCTGCCAAGCCAATTACTATATTCCAAGATAAATCTATTCGTTTACCCAACTGATTTACACCATATTCATCTCCGATGTATTTATATATGGTAAAATAATTGTTGTTACTATTTATCGCAAATCTAGTACTTTCATTTGCTGTATCTGTACTTAATGGTAATGTCCTTGCACTTTCTAGGTGAAACATCTCATACTTCGCCTGTGTGAAACCTAAAAAACCAGGTATCGTGGATAACCTAATTCCGCTATTATCGACACCTGACCACGTATTCGGAAAATTTAAATAATAACTTGTTTCATTGTATTGTTTATACAGGTCTAGGGTCGTCGTTATCAATGATGTATTGCTATTATATGATAAATATGTATTACCAAAACTAACGTCTGGATATGTTGTTTTTGCGCGATTTATGCTATCGTTTATTGTATCGTTCAACCCTTGTGGACTATAATTACCGGCCGCTATCTCTATTTGATAATCGTGATTTCCATTATTTATACCGTCTACATCCCCCTTCAATACAAAAAAATTACTTCCGAAATTATTATTGATTGTATACCACGTATATGGAATTTGCACCGAATATAACTTTAATGATACCACATCCTTTAATGGGTCGGATAAATTAAATGTAAATTCGGTGGATAGCGTTCGTTTGTCATCTCTATATTGACTATCAATACTTATTATTCGCTTGATTGTCTGTTGCAATAATGGATTTAGTTTACCATTTGCATACTCTAATGACTTTATATAACCGATATTATCTGGACTTTGTTTTACTACACTATTCTCTTGCACCGTTGGTTTTACAGTTATTGCGCTGCTCGTGCTGGTCGTATTTTCAACGTTCGTAACTTTATTTGCTGGTGAGGGTGTTGATTTTACTATTTCTTGATTACTCAATCCTTCACGTATATTCGCAAATTCTTCTGCGTCTTCGTCTTCTTCATTTTCAAAGTTATCTGTTTCATCTTCTGTTTCAAAAAAACGACGATATATTTTTTCAAAAAACTCCGCTAATTGATCACCTGATGCATTCTGTATATTTTTGTATTTATTTATTAAAAATATGATTTTTGCCTCTAATTCGCGGTCTGTCGGACTATCTAAGTCTAATATATTAAATAGTTCTACATCTGTATAAGTACTTACATCATACATGGATGCATCATCCCGACCCCTTGTTGGGCGATTATTTGATAATGCATTATTCATTTTCCAGATATATATTTACTTGGAATAAAAAAAAGTCTATATATTGTTCTGTGGCATTAATCATTTTTATTTTTCAGTTGGCGTGTTTTCATTTATCTAGTTATTATGTGTTTCTGTTCTTGTTGGCCTTATTCGTTTCTTAAACATTTCTCCAATATAGCTCACCATATCCAGACGCGCCGACATCTTGAATAACATTTCTGTTGGAAAACTTTTCAGACCCTGCCCCCGCTTCATATGTGTATTCCCACTAAAACATAAAATATCAAATACTTTCATTATCCTCTCCTCCTCCTCCGACATTTCTGTGCGATTTATTCTGGTTTTGCCTATAAATACATATCGGTTGTAATTCCCATTTGAGTATACACTGATTTTGCTGACGATCGGCCGGTTACGCACCATTCCGACCCCCATTATTTTATTTGTATCGTTGTTCATTTCTAATACAAACATAATTGATTCCATTGGAATTATACTGGCTATTGGGTCGGGACTGCAATATATACATCCGACATTCGACTTGCTCGTACGATACCGCTCATTTTCTTGCCACGTACTTGTGTTAAACCTACTTGTCACTATATGATTTCGCATTTGCTTCTTATATTCACATAATTGCTTGCGATACAATCGCTTGTCACTCGGTACTATTGGATGCATTTTAGATGCTCTAATATGAAAGCCATTATTTGCAATCAATTTTATGTTCTCGGATTACGTAATTTTCTCTGTAAAAATATAAAACCATAGATATATATCTCATTAACTTATGGACACCAATCTAGTATCTATTGATATTGTAGATACTTCAAATTATACATCTATTCCTATATCTCCCAGATCCAACTCAGATGATACTGGAATAGATAGCCATTCATCTGAAACCATTGACACTCCTGTTAAAATCAATATTGTGGATAATGGTGCCGATGGTGAACCGATTATTAGTAATGTGGAAGAGGAATTGGGACTGACACAATATACCGACAATCACTTTACGAGTATTACGAATAAAGACCTTGAACGAGTTCGCAATTCATATACCGCCCCTCTTACCGTACCTGAGGAGAACTTGATTTCATATAAATCATCCAGTAATAGTCCTGTATTATCTGTATTGGATAGTAATAGAGGTAGTCGTAGCAATAGCGATGATGAGCCCGATACAAATGGGGCAACTGACATCTCATATCGCACGTATCACAAACGCCGGTATAATAAACTGAATTATCGCGACGTAGAACGTTCCATCGGCAAATATTACAAACAAAATCAAAACAATGCTCTCTATTCGAACGAAATGGACATTCTAACCACGTACGTTAAAGGACAAAAACACCTTTATATTCAATCTAAGCTTCTTACTCAACAGAAATTAAATTGTCTCGTTTTTCCAGCAATCATTATCAGTGCAGTTATTACTATTATTTCACCTTTTGTTGAATGCAAGTCGTGGAACGTTGGTATTATTTCTGGTTTGAATGCCATTGTTACCTTATTTATATCTTTGATGAACCTTTTAAAATATGAATCGTCGACCGAAATGTATTCTCTACTTGCATCTCTTTTTGACAATATTGAAACATCCATTGAAATTACTGGACGCAAACTTACAATTATGCAACAACAAGACAATGATACCTCATCGGTCATTATTTCCAAGTTTAATGATGTGGAAACGCGAATTAGTGATTATAAACTTACGAATGCGGTTCTCATACCCGAAGAAATTAAGCACCTTTTCCCGATCATCTCACATATCAACATCTTTTCGTTTATTAAAAAAACCGATCTTCATAGAAAAATGTTGATTGAAAAATTGCGAGATATTAAAAATGAGATTTACTTTATTTTGTACAAATGGGAAAAAGAAGAGAAATATGCCCGAAAACACAACCTCGCTATCCAGCCGCCGCTTAGTCCTGCTGTTCGCGCGAATACCCAACGCGAACGTGAACGTGAACGATTAACCTATCTATACATATTGAAGGACACTACCAAAAATGAAATCATTGAATTTCAAAATACATATAGCGTTATGGATAGCATATTTAACCGAGAAATATTAGGAGCTGAACATCACCGTAATAAATGGTGGGGCTACCTATTCTGTAATTATTGTAAGTCATATACTCCGTCATATGATTATTTGGACGGCATTACGCCCATTCTTTCTGATTATTTTAGTAGTATTATAAATGAATTTACTGTTAACAAAATAAAACATCGCTAATATGTTTAACGTGCTGGGCATATCTTCCAATACCAAGGCATATCGTGGACAAGTTTAACAGAACCTTTCTCTAAAAAGGTTTTTTGTACATATTTTGCCATTTCACTTCTCAAATTCCACCGTAGTGTGATTATTACACGCTTATGTGACGGATCGTTGCGTAATGGAATCTCGTGTATGCGGTCAATTGTTCCCATATTCATATTGTTTATCTTATTGAAAATATACTCTCGCTGAGTACTTGTATCTATGCGAGGTATGCATATGGATGAATACCGAATGTTCATTATGTATATGATGTCTGTGTTTATCTTATAATATTTGTACAATTGATGTTTCAATTTTACAAATCCCTTCGTTCATCAGCCGTATTCATCGTTTGCTACTCCCTTTATTTTATGCCATTGCTACTCCCTTTATTTTATGCTTTTGCCAGCCCATTTGGTCGTCGCCCTTTGTTTTATATAGCGTTAATTAATCACTATTATAATACTTCCTTTGTATCGGTAAACCTATGATATAGGTTGCTGTCTCGGGTCTGTATTTTTGTACAGTATGATCTTAAATATGTAATTTGCATATTTAACTGATGTATGTGTTCTATTCTGTTTTCTCATTATTGTTATTCCTTCTAACATAATGGATAAACTATATTACTACCATACATTTACTATTTTGCTGTTCCGAGACATATTTATAGTACTCTCGCTTTTAAATCATTTGTGTTCAATTGTTATATTTTTTTTATTCGCTTATTCAAAATACAATATGGATGTTATCTCTAACCCCGAACCCAATTTAGATGTTTCGTGGATTGCCGAACAACAGCGAATACAAAACATTGAAACTAACTATTGTCGAGAACCCGTTACTGACATTCAAATATACTGTTTATATATCAATAAAAACTCGTATATTGACAAAATCGCTCGCAAAAAACAGAATATTGTTGATAATGTTCTCACAAGAGACGCGGTTCTCGGTATCATACAAAATAATAAACGAATGGCTTCCAAAAAATATAAATTGATGGATGTCCTTCTTTATCACGTTGACTTGGAACCTCAACACATACAAACATACTCTCAAACCAATGATATTCCCGCTAGTTCCAAATCTTTTTTTAAAGTTCTCCCCATTGTTGACGAAATACATATCCCTCCTTCTATTTTCATTTTTCATAGTCTAAGTTCTGTATTTTTTATGTATAAAGAAGTTGACACAGGTTCTCATAACCACACAATTAAATCCATACTTAAACCATCTTCTTCATCTGTCACTGCTGAAACGAAATCAAGTCACACTAAGAAAGTCCGTATTTCTATGGATGTTCAGCATAGCGAGTTTGTTCCACGTTCCCATAAACCCAAAAAGACCCGGAAAATTGTTCCATCGCTTTCCAAGTAATATGCAAAGGGTATAAATGGTAAACATCAATATATACTAGATTTCTACAATGGAATGTGTTTCTAATCTATCCGATTTACACGTATTCTTACACGAAGAACTCGTTTTCTTCTTCTTCCATAATTACCGCGAAACTTCCGCCGAAACCGATGCTATGCTGATACAACGTTTGAGCGATGTTCTCGCTCGTATTAAATATGACCTACTACCTCAATACAGATCTACCTATCTTGTTCTGTTTTACAGATTAATTGGATACACCCGATCTATCTTATGCGGCAAGGGGGATCATCATTTCGCGTATCTCATGTTATTTGTGTGGTATAAATATTTCCCCACACTTGCCGTTTATGCGCTTCATCGTTTCGTTGTATGCACAGACGGGCAACACGCAACATTTGGCTCTTGGCGAGACATCAAATATCTATGCCAGTTTATCAAGTCGTATTCTGTCAATGGACAAGACCATTCACTTATTGATGTTTGTTGTGACTTTGTCAATGCACAATTGGATACAGATTTGCAAATACACCACGTGTATGCTCTCCCGAAACATAATCAGACAATTAGTAATGTGGCAAAATGGATTCCACGAGAACATAAACAGTTTGACTGGCTATATCATAAACTAGTCCTCCATTGGATTAAAAAAAATAAACCGTTTATTTTAAAGAATGCTACCGATTGTTCTTACCTCGCCGCCATTTCCAAGTCCAACCGTATATATAGAAAAAAAATTGCATCCTTGAATAAAACCATCGATACTACTCAAATCAAACAATGTGCCCGAAATAGACGTGACATTATTCCACAACACGTATCCCGCTATACGCAAATGAAACAACCCAATCTCATATTTGGTTACGGCGAAAATGACACAGACGATAGACTTTCTTGTTCTCAACATTTCAAAGAATGGTTAGATTACAACTTGGCCAATGATGATTGTCGAGCTAACCCATCTACCATTCACCCTACATACGTTACACCTCTCCCCATTTATCATTATGTCAAAATGGCTCGCCAACTCATTGCCAATTCTTCGAATTTGCATCCTGCCGACATTATCTATCAAAAAGACATACTTGACAAACAGTGGGCTGCTATGTCCAAATCATTTATTCCGCGACAGGGTGGCTATTCTATTCCCATTATTGATGTTTCTGATATTATGTATAGTCTGAACTCCGATTGTTATTATTCCTCGATTGGGTATGCAGTCCTATTTGCGCAATGCAGTTCTATTGCAAACCGAATTCTCGTGGTAGGTAATAAACCAATATGGATTAATCTAGATGCCACTTCTGGATTTGTTTCCATCGTCGAGCATATTCACTCTGCGGTTTCATCCACCTTTTGTACAAACGCCAATTTTAATAAGGCGTTTAATCTGATCGCTACTACCATTTTCGATGCAGGATTAAAAAGCCACGATATTCACCGCCTACGTCTTGTCGTGTTTTCCACGTTCTCCCAACTCTCTAATAAAGGTTCTTTTTACGATGACATAACATCTATTTTTACAGAACATTCTATCCAAACCCCATTTATTGCTTTTTGGAATGTATCAAAACGATTTGGTGAACTTTTACCCTGTGACATTCATCAACATTCCACTATTTTGATTTCTGGGTTCTCTCCATTCATTTTTAATACCATGTTACAAAAGTTCAAGCGCTATTATATAACTCCGTTTCACGCAGTTTGCAATATTCTCAGAAATCCACACTTTGATATCTTAGAAGATTATATTTCACGAGTTATGCAGTAGTTTAATTTATTATAATATGATACCATATTTTACATTATATTATGATTACCTCTATGTCTATGCATATATTGCTTTTCGCTGCTGTTTCATTTTGTCATCGATTATCAATTGTTGTTTGATGGATGCCCATACGTTATTTTTTACTTCGGCTAGTACATCTGAATTACGCGACTTGGTGAGTAACTCTTTTTGCTGCTTTTTCTGTTCATTCTTTTTCACTTTACCAAACAGTTCACCCAGTTTTAATATTGTCTGCTCACACGTCGGACGTTCTGCTGGCAGCGACATCACGATTTCTTCTAAATATGACTTGTATGACTGCATTAGTGCAACCTCGCCCAATTTCAGTTGTTTTATAATGTATAAATAACATACAGACAATCCATAATTATCCCACGATTTGTTATACATTTGTAATTCAGTGACCATCTCTTTCCATTGTTTACCTATATATTTGCTATAATACTGCGTCATGCTTGCTCGATATTTCTCTCGTTGTACATCCGTCATCAAATCTGTGAATGCGTCATTCTGTTTTATAAAATCACCGATTACTCTGTCTATATGTTCCTTCTTTACTTCTA
>JACCDO012183546.1_pt1 | contig 12450 bp, 12 predicted proteins | sample 7446101 | NCBI WGS metagenome assembly JACCDO01 (sample SAMN15323440, study PRJNA562643) | freshwater metagenome | isolation source: river surface water | place: USA:Blue River Watershed | collected 2017-08-16 | reverse complement strand
GAATTTATATTAACATATGCCTCAGGATATTCTTTTTCAATCCAATTATGAAATCCGTCAATTCCCATTATTTATAGTTAATTTAGTAATAAATAGTTATAAACATTTAATAAATAATTTATCAATATTTATTAAATCAAATTTTTTAAATTTATTGTCCACCTTCTAAGGTACCAAGAGCTGAAGCTGCACTTGAAGCTGCACCTGAAACTGCACTAGCTGCACTGCTACCTAATCCTGTAATTCCACTCCACATACGTCCAACTAAGCCAGGTGCTGGTAGTACTGATAAAGCTGGTCCTCCAGGTGTAGCGGCTGCTCCTGGTGTTCCAGCTACAACTGATCCAGATGTAGTTGATGATCCGGCTACTGGTGCTGATGGTGATGCGACTGGATCAGCAGATGCTGCTAAACCCATTCTAGTATAATAATCATCTAATATTTTCTTTAATACATTTAAATCTGTTTCTGTTCCAACAACACCAAGATTTATTTTTCCATTATCATATCTTAATGTTTTAATAGCTGGTTCAGTTGCAAGATTTGGAAATTGAACAGATACAACATTGTAAAATGGATTATTTTCAAAACCTCTTCTCATATCATTAAAAATATTTCCTGGTCTAAATGATGGACCAACTTTTCCAGTAAATGGACTATAAAATTGAATTTCATTCGCACCAAACGAATTTAAATATGGATTTAAAACCGCACCTAAATTATTAAATCCATATATTGATGGTGTAACACCAACAACTGGCATATTTTTTAAATATCTTTCATTACCTCTAACAGATAATAAGGGCATATATATAATATGATAAGTAAATTATTTTATATTTTATATTATTAATTAGTTTTTATAAAAAAATTATATTATAAACTATTAAATATAAAATACATAATAATGAATATAAGTAATAATAGTACTTTAATTATTTTGGATTGGGATGATACACTATTTCCTACATCTTGGGTTAATAAAAATAATATAGAAATTATGAATACAAATAAAATTATATATAAAAAATATTTTGAAAAGATTGATTTAATGGTACTAAAAATGTTTAAGATCCTTGTTAAATATGGTGATGTTTTTATAATTACAAATGCTTTATTAAATTGGATTGAAATATCATCTCGTATTCTACCAATGACAAATAATTTTATGAAAAATAGAAATGATATAAAGATAGTATCTGCTAGAGGAGAATATTCTGGTGTAACTGATAATCTAATGGATTGGAAAAAATTAGCTTTTCAAAATGAACTTGCCAATATTACAAAAAATAAAAAAATTAATAATATTATATCTGTAGGAGATGCAGAATATGAATATCATGCTCTTTTAAATTTATATCAAGGAGAAGAAGATAATTATAGATTATTAAAATCTGTTAAATTTCTTAGATATCCAAATCATCATCAAATATTTGAACAAGTACATATATTGAATAATGCAATACATAACATATGTACATATACCGGTCATTTAGATCTTAGAATATCAAACTTGGAATAATAGACTTTTTTCTTAAAGTCTACTACTTTTTTGTTTGAATCAATTAGCCGAGCTACTTTTTTTCAATATATAATGGCTTGTCCATTATATATTAAAAAAATTGATATCCCTTAGGGTCGACTACTTTTTTTGTTTGAATCAATTAGCTGAGCTAATTTATTCTCAGAAAAAAATTGAAAAATTGAATTATCTATTATTTATATATACGTCTATATATAAATAATAATTAACATGTCTTCCTTTGTCTCTTTTGATAATGCGGCCGATCAGGTCACGAGTGCCCTTAATAAGGGTGCTGCTTCTACCGCTGATAAGTGGACTGCTTCCCAATGGGATGCAGCTGAAAAAATTCTTAATCCTTTTGACGCTCGTCTTAAGAAAATTATGCTATCATCCGTCCGCTCTCTTTTTGGAGTGGACGATGTTCTCGAAAATGATAATAATTATAAGGTTCTTGGTGATCAATTCTTCACACTTTTGTGTGAACGTCTGGCTTCCGAGAAAATTATGACCGTTGAACAGCCCAAAAAGGCTGATAAGAAAAAGAAGGTTGTTGAAAAGAAAGCCGATGTAATTAAACGCGAAAATTCCTGGAAAATTATTAATTCTGAACTCGATGTTCTATTTACAACATATAAGGCAAATGATACTTCTCGCATTCCTATGTCATCTGGTTCAAAGTATCTAGAAATTCGTGCTCTTGGCTTTTTGCTTTGTGGAAAGTTCTTGATCAACAACAAGAAAAAGTTTTTTGGTAAGCGCTCAAAGCTTCTCTTTGTAAACAATATCATCGTTTCTATGCAAAAATTTATTAATGCATCGCGTGGTTTTGAAGCCGATAGCATTCTTGATTCTACCAAGAAGGAAAAAATTTCTGATGCTTTCCTGGATATTGTTGAAAAGGTTCTTGTTGATCTCAAGAACGAATATGAATACGATGGTATGAATGTTTGCGTCGATACTCCGCAACTTCTTATTTACACCGATTACGATTCGGCAATTCCTAAGAAGACTTCATCGCTTTACAATCATCAGACACAAATGATTAATGAAGTACATTCCGCTATTCAGAAAGATGAGGCACTTCTCATTTCTCTTCGTACTATGACTGGCACCGGAAAAACAACTAGTGCTTGCGGTATTGCTGAAGTTGTAAATTGCTTTCGCAAGTATTCCTCTAAAAAGGAACTGATGTTTATTTTCTGCTGTAATATCCGTCAGGTCATGGATCAGGTGGCTCAACTTGTTTACAATTCTGGTATTCCTTTTGGTATTGCATCAATTGATCCATTTGTTGGACTAAAGGAAATTAATAATTACAATTGCAAAAAGGATACTGACCGCGTCGTCACTGTATGTGGTCCAGAAGCTTGCATTGAATTGCTTAAGAAATATCCTGATGCTGTTCTGTTTCTTGATGAACCGACGATTGGTCTTGATCATAAAACTGACGTAGCAAAGTATAATGTCAAACTTATTTCGGAGTGCCTTCCAAAGTGGACAATTCTTTCGTCTGCAACTCTCCCTGAACAACTCCCGTCTTGGATTCTCGAATCGCACGAGCTTAAGCACGGTGATACTAAGTTTATTGACATTTATTCTAACAAGATCCATATCGCTTGCGAGATTAAGACTCTCGATGGTAAACTTATGCTTCCTCATTATGGTGTTGAAACAACTTCTGATCTTGAAAAAACTATTGAACGTATTAAGGCAAATCCTTTTGTTGGTCGTACTTACACATCAAATGTAGGAAATGCTCTTTACAATGTTATTTCTAATGAAAATATTGATGGTATTCCAGATATCAAGGCTATTTTTGACAATACTGACAATCTTAATGCCGATAGTCTTCGTCGGATTAGTATGGATATGCTGTCAACAGTAGCAACAAAGACAAATCCTGTTGTCAAGAAGGTTTGTTCTAAGGTAATCACTCCTCGCAATGTTGACTGTGTTGAAGAAAAGAATCTTGATGACGATAGTGATATTGTTTGGGAAAAGGCTGAAAAGTTTATGGTTGGGCATCAAATTAATTATGACACCATGTGTACAACTTCTGCTCATCGCTATATGCGACCAACTTTGATTGCAACGGTTAATCCTATTGATTTCGTGCATACCCATTTTACGAATATTATTGATGATTTTACAACTGAATTTGGAACTGTAAAGCAAATTAATGATAATTTTTCACAAAAACTATCTCTTTGGCAGAAACAAGTTGATCGTTCCGAACGATCAATGGAAGATTCATCCATTAAATCTAAAGAAGAACGTATGCGTAACGAAGATACGCTTCAGGTTAACAAACCTACACTTCGGATGACTGGATTTCAAATTAACACTATCGAACATCTCAAGAAATATGCGAAGAATACGAAGAATGCTATTGATAAGTCAGCAATTCGCAATGATATTGATGTTACAGATATTATGACTGTTCCGATGGATGTACCAGATACTGTTCGTATTCTACTTGCTTGTGGTGTTGGTATTATTGGCAAATATAGCGGTCGTTACACATCGATTGTACATTCTCTTATGGATGATGGCAAGCTTGCCTACATTGTTGCTGACAGCTCTATCGCTTATGGTACAAACGTTCCAATTAACAATGTAATTGTCACTAAGGATTTCTCAGATGTTCATAGTATCAACACAATTTATCAGCTTATTAGTCGTGCTGGTCGTGTTGGTCGTTCTTGGATTGCTGAAGCATTTATCGATGACACTTGTGCCGAAAAGATGATTCAATCTATTCAGTCTGACACACAAGATTACAACATTGAATTAGCAAACCTTGAAACACTTCATTCTGAACTTGTCGAAAATAGTACTGATATTGATACTGCTCTTATTTTGGAACTTGCGAAGAAACAACTTGAAGAAGAACGTCGTCAGCGTGAGGAAGAAGAACGTATTCGTCGCGAAGAAGCTGAACGTATTAAGCGCGAGGAAGAAGAACGTATTAAGCGTGAAGAAGAACATCAGCGTCTGGAAGAGCTTAAGAAAAAGCGTTCAACTATTGGTGGATTTAATCGTACTGTCCCCATTTCAAATGTTGTCAATAATCCTCCTGCCAACACTGTTGTTGTAAACAATCCTGTAAGCGGATTTATGCGGACTTCTAACAATAATCGCAGTTCTGATAACAAATCTCGGTTTGATCGGCTAAACAAGTCGCGCAATAATAACAATTAAATATTTTTTTATAGTATTTTAGATGTACCGTAAAGTGCTTAATTTAAGCCCCATTAAATTAAGCAATTTTCGCTAGCGCGAGTGTCAAAATCTTAAGACACATAGGTGTCTTAAGATTGACACTACACGATAATATAAAAATTTTAAAAGCTTTATATATTAAAAAAATTGATCTCCCCTCAAGGTCGACTACTTTTTTATTAGAATACAAAAAAAATTGAAAATTTAATAATACTGATTATGCATATAGTTTATTTAGTAATAATTATTCCGAAATGTTTTCGACTACTTATGGTAACTTTAATACCCCTCTCATTACTCCTATTGGTATGATTACTGGTATGAGTAGTGATGGAAGGTTCGTTATGCGATCCAATCCTATTATTAATATGAATGATTTTTGTCGCCCCCGTTATGATGCTCCTAAATATGAAACTCGTTCTATTGGTGATGTGATGGATTCTGCTGAAAAAGTCCGCGAACAGGCTTATGAACATAATAAATCTATTAGTAAAGAAATTCAGTTGAATGAACTGAAAGCTCAAAATGCTATGCGTGAAGAAAATGAGAAGAAGCTGGCATTTGAACGGGCAAAGCGTGATGCAGCTGAGAAGGCTCTGGCTGAAGAACGTGAAAAGAAACTTGTAGAAGAACGTGCAAAGCGTGAAGCTGCTGAACAAGCTCTTGCTCAAAAACTTGCCGAAGAAAAGAAAGTACATACGCTTACAGCAAAGAGTCTTAGCGAGTATGATAAGCTTATGCGTAAGCTTGCTATGAAAAATCTGTCTCTCAGCTCTAATACTTCTACTGTTAGTTCAAATAAATCTAGTAAAATTAGTAGTGTAAAGAGTTCTGGAATGTCAACTGTATCTTCGGCAACAAGTGTTTCTAAAATGTCCTCTATAGAATCGGTTATTTCTGACTTTGATGGTTTTAATGAAGATGATGAAACAGAAATTACATTTTCTGATTCTGCTTCTAATACTGGTAGTAGCAGTGATAGTGGATCTGAATCTGAAGATGATTCCGACACGGAAACATCTGCTTCTAGTAATACAATTATTCATAAAACTATTGATCCCAATCAAAAGTCTCGCTTTTCTAATTGTACTCGTTGTGCAAAGTGTTTTAATGGTGTATCTAGTGTGGGCTGTATTATTGTAGCTAAAACCAGTGACGATCATAAAATTATTCTTGGTAAGAATGTTGCTGAAAATGCTTATTGTGATTATTCACAAAAGCTAAAATCTAATGGTAAGCGTTGTGAGCTTCCTTCAGAACGTGCTGAAAAACTTATTAAGCGGTTAACTGATATTGATTATGATATTGATCAACACGATTTTATTGATATTCCGATTAAAGATAATCTTCATGTCCATCGTGTTTATATTATTGATTATAATAGTTTTAAAACAAAGGTTAAAATCAATGTTACTACAGAATATAATGATATTGCTTTGTTTTCAATGAATAATATTAATGACAATATGGGTTTGTATGAAAATAAACAAATTTATGATAGCAAGAATAATCTATGCAATATTAATAAGCGTATTCAAAAAATTCTTGAAATTTATAATAATTATTTTTGTTAATTTTTTAATTAAGTCTATATATTTTTTTATAAATAAACTTTAAATCTTAAATTTACTTTTAAGATAATTCATAATTTCTGTTTGATATGTTTGGTCGGTTTCAAAATCACGATCACAATCTATAATAACAACATTATTTAGATTACAAAGCCAATCTTCATGATATTTATGTAGCTTTTCAAGATATTCAAATGAAATATTCTTTTCTTCTTCACGTCCACGTTTTTTAATACGTTCATATGCAGTTTTAGGATCACATTTCAGATAGATATATATTTCATTAAAATTATTATTAACATATTTTGTATAAAAATCATACCATAAATTATACATACTATGTTCAACCTCATCAAGAATTTTATCATCGTGTAACATCTTTTCAAAAACGTTACGATCTGTGCCAAGTGAACGATCTAAAAATACAATACCATCTGAACTACGAATAGCATCTTCTATTTTCATCATACGAGTAATATATGCAAGATTTTGAAATGTATAAGCCCAACGATTAGTATCTTTATAAAAAAGTCCTAAGATATTTTCACCTTGATCATTTTTAATATTTAGCCACATATCAACTGGTTCTGAAACAATAGTAGAGTTTTCAAATGTTTCCTTTAGAATTCGAGTAAATGTAGATTTACCAACACCGATATTACCCTCAATAGCTACTATTAATTTATTCATTTATTATTGTTTATTTATATAAGAATAATAGATTTATAACTATATTTTTCAAATTTTTATCTGATATATAATATATATAATGACAAATTTAAATATTAAGAGCTTTATTAAAATATTTGTTTTATTCATATTAATTGATATAATTTGGTTAAAATTTTTTGCTGGACCCAAATATACAAAAATGATTTTAAATATTCAAGGAGAACCAATGAAAACTAAAATGGGTCCTGCAGCATTAGTATATGTATTTATGACTGTATTATTAATGTTATTTGGTAGTCAATCAAATATAAGAAACTTTTTATTAGGATCTTTAACATATGGTGTTTATGACTTTACTAATCTTACAATATTTAATAAATTTGATACATTATATGCAGTATTAGATACATTATGGGGAGGTATATTATTTGCAATTGTTGGAAATATAAATAAGAAAATAAATTTTTAATTATTAATTAATTATTAATTATTTAATAATATATTTATGTTGATTTTTTAATATGTTTATCTAATTCTCTTTTTGTATAACTTTCCATTCTGAATAATTTATTATTATATCTTTGTAAGCCCATACCGTGTTGAAATACACCTTGATTTTTCTTTTCATAATCTGGTTTTTCTTCATTTTCTTTCTTCTTTACAACAGTTTTGGGAACTTCAAATCCGAGACTTTCTGGATTTATTAAGAAATCTTTTAACTTCCATTCTGGATTTTTATTTACTGCTTGTTCTTTGTAATCACGAAATGTTATACTACGTGTTTTCATATTAAAATCCCAATCTTCTACTTTGGTAAAAATAAATTCACCATAAAATGGTTTCATTACATTATATATTTCTTTATATGGAAGGTCTTCTGGAACCATTACACCTTTATATTTCTTTTCTTTATTAAGGTCCATTACATAAAATACACCAGATAAATAACCACCTATAACTTGAGCAAGAGTTGCATTAATTTTTTCATTAAATTTATTCTCAAATATATCTCTTGCTTCATCAATATCTAATAATGATCCAATCCAAAATATATCACCATTACCTAAAAAGAATGTTACACCTAATTCATCACGACCATCAATAATTTCACTTGTAAATAGACGAGTGTTATCTTGATATCTATAATTCTTTTCTTTTAATTCATATGTTGATGCCATAGTATCATTTGTTGGATGATATACATAATATACTGATGGTGACCAAGTTCTTTCTTTTTTACCATCTTTTGTTTTATATGTACTCATAGTTTCACCAATTGTAATATTTTCACCATGTCTAATTAATAAACCAATGTAGTTTTTATAACCTGGTGTATATGAATGTGCTGATGTTTCAAGGCATAATCTGTTTAATGCTATGTAGTGATTATTTTCTTGTAAATTTTCAATATATTTTTCATCTGGAAGTTCTTCATGAGTACCAAATGACATTTCTACTGGCGCAAGAGCTTCTTCATAATATGGTTCACCAGTTGAAGCCCAAGTATTACAATATTCATTCATTCTCTTTGGAATAGATGCTCTTTGTGTATCATATTCACTAACGTGTATTGTTCTAATATCTAATTCTTCTGGTGTCTTCTTTGTTTTATAATGTTTGTTAATTAAATCAACTCCCATTTTAGCCCACATATTTACATTACCAGGATTACAACCCATATCAATAACTGCATTAAAATTTATTTTACCTGATTTTTTTAATTCATCTGAAAATTGTCTCATTTCTTCAATAATTGGATATAATGTATATGATATTGGTTCATATATACTTCTATAATCCCATAATTCTGTAGCAGAATTTACATAACCACATCCACTATCTTGACATAATTTCATTATATCAATTGAACAAATTTCAATAGCACAATCTATAATAATATCATTTGCTGTTAATTTATGATCTTTAGTAAATATTTGTTTATAATTATTTTCTTCAACACGAGTACTAACCATATTAACTTTTAAATCTTCATCAAGAGCTGCTTTAACTACATAAGTTAAAATACCCTTTATTTCATCTAAAGGTTTTAAATCAATTACTGTTACTTGTTCTTGTTTTATTTTATATATTTTTAAGATCATATATAATAAAGCTGGTCCAACTGCTCCAATACCCATTAAATATAAATGGCCTTTACCAAAATCACGTGACTGATACATCTTTTTTAATGCCTTTAATCTATCATTACGATCGATGATCTTTTCTAATTCCATAATATATTATTATGATAATAAAAAAAAATTTTTTTATATATATTATTAAATTAGGCTATAGGCCTATTAATATTATATAGTATATAGTATATAGTAGGAACAAATTTATTATATTCTATTTATACATAAAAATGCGTTTATATTATTTTTAATTTATTATTAATTATTTAATTTATTATTTTAAAGTTTATATTATATATATTATATAATGGGTAATTATCTTGGTATTTATAAAGAAGCTGTTGTAGTATTTAATCCAATTATTTCAAATAATATTTCTGGTACTGTTGTATTTAATCAAATGGAAGAACATGTACAAATTACTATCAATATTGAAATATTAAATAATTCTGTAAAAGATGGATTACATGGTTTTCATATTCATGAATCTGGAGATTTAAGAGAAGGATGTAATAGCTGTTGTGCACACTATAATCCAAATAAAACTTTACACGGAAATTTAAATGGTGGGCATTCTGGAGATCTTGGTAATATAGAAATTAAAAATGGTATATGTAAAACAACAATAAAATGTAAAAAATTTAGTGTAGATGAAATTATTGGTCGTAGTTTAATTATTCATGAAGATGCCGATGATTTAGGATTAACAAATCATAAAGATTCTAAAACTACTGGTAATAGTGGAAAAAGATTAGCTTGTGCTATTATCGGTATTGGTAAATGTTAAACTTATATTAAGTTTAACATTTTCCAATAGCCTGAGTGTCCATAATTTAAAATACATTGGTGTCTTAAATTAAGCACTACACGGTATTGGAAAATGTTAAACTTAACTTTAATTAACTTGATTAGTTGGTTGAGTCATTATAATATTATTTTCATCTAATCTATTCATTTCTATTTCTTCTTCTGGTATAATTAATATTGATTTATATACATCAATAATCATATCTTCGACATAATTTAATGTTCTATTTTGTAAATTATAAAATAAATTAAAAATATATCCTAACATATTATATTATAATATAATATATTAATTAGTTAATTAGTTAATTAGTTATTTAGTTAATTAGTTATTATTTTAAAACTTTGATTGTGTTATTTGTTTCCAAAATAATAATAATAAAGATATTGCTACTATAACTGTACCCGAACCAAAATATTTAGTATAACTCATTTGTGTATAACAATCTGTTATAATCAATCTTTCTGTAAATGCTAATGTTTCTGAATCTTCTTCATATTTGTTATATTTTTTATTATTCTTATTAATATCTTTTGTAATTTTTTCTTGACATCCAAATTGTGATCCCACTAACATTAAATTAATAATAATTAATGTAAATACTAAAATTAATAATTTTGATATTCTTTTACCTTTTAATTTTAAATACATTATATAAATAAGTAAAATCATTTTAAAAGTATCAGATGAATGATCAAAATAATCTCCAAATTTGGTTACCATATCATAACGTCTTGCCATTTTTCCATCAACACAATCAAAATAATAAGCCATAAACCATGATATAGATGATAAAAAGTATTTATCATAGTATAAAAAATATGAAGCAAATACACCAAATACTAAACTTACAGATGTTAAATGATTAGGTGTTAGATTATATTTATTAAATATTGGTAATAGAGTATCTATATGTTTATATAATTGTACATCAATTGGGTTATCTAAAAAATCTGGAATTTTATTAACCATTATATATTATTTATACACAAAATATATTTAATAAAAGGGATATTTTTTAACCACTCCTTGAGGTCCAGAAAGTAATAACATATTTGGGTTTATATATATTTTATCATATCCATTTTTAATCATATTTTCATGAAAAATTATATGTTCGCATTTATATACATTATTTGATGGAGTATAATCAATATCTTTATCTAATATTTCCATTTTATAAAAAGACATTCCTGCAAATCCTGATTTTACCTTCTTAATCGAATCACCTACTTTAAATTTATTTACTTGATAAAACATTGGTAAATAATCTAATTTCCTTTTTTCTGTATCTATATTATCATCTTTATAAGCTAAATAATCATAATATATTGGATTACCTAATGATAATGTAATACCATTTAATCCATTTGCACTTATTGCATCCCAATCTTTATAATGTGAAAATGTATGTGCTATTCCATCTATACTTATTGGTCCACCTAGATCTAAATCTATTATACAAAAACAATCAAAATCATTATATTTCTTTATTTTTTTTAATACTTTATTTCTATAAAATACCATTTTTTCCATTCTATTGCTTGAAAAAATTCCATGTTCAGATGCTCCTTCTGTTTTAAATATACAATCTGTTGCTTCTTCACATTCAATTAATTCAAATTTATCATTTTTCTTACATAATTCTTTTAATAAATCTCTTGTTCCATCTGCAGAATCATTTTCAAATATTATTACTTTATAATCATTAAAATAATTACCAATATATATAAATCTTTTTTCAAGATCATCTATTTTATCAGCAATATTAATACATAATCCACCAAATATTACTTTTTTTGTTTTCATAATTTTATAACCATAATCTATTCTACTATAATATTCATCACAATTTCTTTTACATTTAAAATCTTTTTGTGGAAAAATTGTTACATCATTATACCATTCAGGATTCATTAATTCAATCAATGTTTTTTTTTGTGATCTACAAAAAAATTCTATTAACAATAAGATTAAAATAAATATGATGATATGTTTTAATCTTAATTTTTTGAATATATTTTTAACTTTATTTATATAATTATTATAATTATTCATTATAATAATTATTGCGAAATAATTATTTTTTTTGGGTTTTTAATTATTTATTGATTTTCTAAATATCTAGTTGAGCATAAATAATAATGTAATATTGCTAATAATAATACATTACCACCTGCAACAAATAAAAATGATCCAGTCATTTGTATTTTATCTACAAATAATCCAAAGAATAAATATATTAAAGCTACAGTAAATAAACCATATGTAACAGATGATTTAACACTGTTACATCTTGTGTAGCAATAATTAAAATAATCCATTGATGTTGCAATAACAAAGAATACAACAAATAAGAATAATAATTTCGTTGAATCTAATTGCTTAATATCTTTTACAAAAAAATATCCTAATAATGATATAAAAATAGATGATAAAAATCCAACATTAATTGAACGATTTATATTACAAGACATTTATTATATACTCGGATTAGAAAATAAAAATATATTATAT
>JACCDO011412086.1_pt1 | contig 12450 bp, 14 predicted proteins | sample 7446101 | NCBI WGS metagenome assembly JACCDO01 (sample SAMN15323440, study PRJNA562643) | freshwater metagenome | isolation source: river surface water | place: USA:Blue River Watershed | collected 2017-08-16 | reverse complement strand
GAAGGACGCCATGTACGAATCGGGCGACGTCTTGCCACCATGGCAGCGCGACCAGCTGAACATGGATGCCCTGCTCGGCTTCCTGAACGAGCGCGACCGCAGCAAGCCGTTCATGGGCTTCTTCTTCCTCGAATCCACCCATGCCAGCTATTCATTCCCGCCACAACATGCACTGCACAATGAATACATGCAGGACATCAACTACATGAAGCTGAAGAAGCAGGGTCTGGCCAGTGACGCTGCCCCACTGCTGAATCGCTATCGCAATGCCGGCCACTGGATCGATACCCAGCTGGGCAGACTTTATGCCGAACTTCAGCGCCAGCAACTGCTCGACTCCACCATCATCATCGTCACTGGTGACCACGGCGAGGAGTTCATGGAGAACGGCGCGTGGGGACACAACTCCACCTTCGTCAACGAGCAGACGCGCGTGCCATTGGTAATTCACTGGCCCGGCAAGCAGCCGGCAGTCGTCAGTTCACTCACATCGCATCTCGACATTGCCACCACACTGTTGCAGCAGCTTGGTCTGGCCAATGCGGTTGACGACTACAGCCTGGGCCGCAATCTTTTCGACGCCACTACACGCGACCACGTCGTGCTGAGTGACTGGCACAGCCTCGGCGTCGTGACGCCAGCACTCAAGTACCGCATGCCCTATCTGCAAAGCAATGTTGATAGTTGGCCGGCAACCGATGCCAGCGATCAACCACTGACACCTGCCGAAGCCGAAAGACAATTGCGTGCAGCGCAACCTTTGTTGCTGGACACAATGCTGAATTTCACGCGCTTTACCAGCGGCGCTGCTGATTCGGCAGCAGATCAGGGCACCTCTGAATAACCTCGCTGAGGTTCTTTGAGGTCTTTCAGGGCCGCCTTAGCCAACACGACCACTGCGAAGCACTGCCTGCTGCCACCAGTTGATATCGCGACCAACATTGGCACCAAGGCCGCTCAGTACTTCGTCGACTGCAGCGGCATCCAGCATGATCTGCACCAGCAACCGCTTCTGGCGGCCGCTGACCTGTTCGGCCGGCGACATGACGCCACGACTGCCATGCCCACGCACCGGCAGCGTGGTAAAGCTGCCAATGCAGTCGAGGTCCAGCAGGTAATCGACCAGGTCTTCTTCCAGATCGGGGTTTGCATCGAGCACCAGCAGCGTATCCATGGACAACCTCAGGCAGCCGCGCGGACGGCGTGGAAATGACGGTAGATGACCGGCAGCAGGAACAGAGTCAACAACGTGGAACTGATAAGACCCCCTACAACCACGATCGCCAGCGGCTTCTGGATCTCCGAACCGGGGCCAGTAGCCAGCAGCAGCGGCACCAGCCCGATGGCGCAGATGCTGGCTGTCATCATCACCGGCCGCAGTCGCCGTAGTGCGCCAAGCGTCACCACTTCTTCGATCGGCAGGCCCTTGGCGGCAAGCTGGTTGAAGTAAGACAGCATCACCACACCGTTAAGCACCGCAATACCCAGCAGTGCAATGAAGCCGACCGACGCCGGTACCGAAATGAACTCGCCAGTAATGAACAGCGCAATCAAGCCACCAGTCAGCGCAAACGGAATCATCGACAGGATGATCAGCGTCTGCTTGAGCGAACGGAAGGTAAGGAACAGCAGGAAGGCAATCAGCAGCAGTGCCACCGGCACCACCAGCATCAGTCGGGCCGCAGCGCGCTGCTGGTTCTCGAACTCACCGCCCCATTCCAGCGTATAGCCGGTTTCAAAATCGATCTGGGCTGCCACGGCAGCGCGTGCTTCCTCGACAAAACCGACGAGGTCGCGACCTTCTACGTTGGTACGCACCACAGCAAAGCGCTGGCCGCTCTCACGGTTGATCGCCACCGGGCCTTCCACCGCTTCGATGCTAGCCACTTCCGCCAGCGGAATGATGCCGCCGTCCGGCAGATTGATGAAATCATTGCCAAGCTGTTCGAGACCATCGCCCTGCAAACCCCGATAGCGCAGCATCAGCGGCACACGTGCAGTGCCTTCAATGACGGTGCCAACACGACTGCCTTCAATTTCGGCGCGCAGACGCGCCTGCAGATCGTCGGCATTGAGGCCAAGCCGGCCGGCACGCAGCCGATCAACAGTGACCTGCAGATACTGGGCACCTTCGTTGATGGTGGCAATGGTGTCGACGCTACCATCGACACTGTCGACGACACGAGCAACCTCGTCCGCATAGCGATTGAGCGCAGTGAGATCAGTGCCAAATATCTTGATGGCAACGTCACCACGCGAACCTGTCAGCATTTCTGACACGCGCATGTCGATGGGCTGGGTAAAGCCGAAGTTGAGGCCGGAAAAGCCTTCCATCACCACACGCAGTTTGTCTTCGATTTCCTGCTTGCTGCTGACTGTCGTCCACTCGTCGGCATGCTTGAGCTGCAGAAACACGTCGGTTTCGTTGAGACCCATCGGATCGAGACCGATCTCGTCCGAGCCGCTGCGTGACACCACGCGTACGATCTCCGGTACAGCAGCCATCAGCGCCGCTTCCACCTGGGCTACGTTGTGGTTGGTGCTGGCAAGATTGATCGAGGGAATCGATTCCAGCTGGATGATGAGATCACCTTCATCCATTGTCGGCATGAACGTCTTGCCGACCAGCGGCAGGATCAGCACCGTCAGCACCAGGAGCGCGCCGGCACCGACCAACAGTGGCAGCGGCTTGTTCAACACCTTGCGCAGCAGTGGTTGATAAACCGCAGTCAGCTTGCGACTGAGCCACGGATCATCATGGCCATCGGCACGGATAAGATAGGAAGCCACCACCGGGATCAGCGTCAGCGACAGCAGCAGCGAGCCCACAAGCGCGAAGACGATAGTCAGCGTCACCGGCCGGAACAGCTTGCCTTCCAGCCCTTCCAGCGACAGCAGCGGCAGGAAAACGATGATGATGATGGCGATGCCCGAAGTAACCGGCACGGCCACATCCTTCACTGCACGGAATACCAGGTGCAGCATCGGCATCTTGTGCTTGCGGCCTTCGGCGTGCGCCAGCATCGATACGATGTTCTCGACGATCACAATCGATGAGTCCACCAGCATGCCAATGGCGATAACGAGACCACCAAGGCTCATAAGGTTGGCCGACATGTCGAAACTGTTCATCAGGATGAAAGTGAACAGCGCCGACAGCGGCAGCACGACCGCGACCGTCAACGCTGCGCGCACGTTGCCGAGGAACAGGCCGAGCAGCACCAGTACCAGCACGACAGCTTCAAGCAGTGCCTTTGCCACAGTGCCCACCGCGCCTTCGATCAGCACGCTGCGATCGTAGAACACGTTGGTCGTGGTACCCGCTGGCAGCGTGGCCTCCAGTTCCTGCAGACGATTGCGCACATTGGTTACGACCTCACTGGCGTTGGCACCACGCAGACCAATGACTAGTCCTTGTACCGCTTCGCCCTTGGCATCCGCAGTGACGGAGCCATACCGTTCCAGCGTGCCAAGCTGCACATCTGCCAGATCGGCCAACGCCACACGCTTGCCGTCGGCATTCTCCACCTGGATGGCACGAATATCCTCGATGCTCTGTATGGCACCGGCAACGCGCACCAGCATGGCTTCTTCACCCTGGTCGATGCGGCCGGCTCCATCGTTGCGATTGTTGGCTTCCAGCGCAGACACCAGATCGGCATCGCTGAAACCGAGACTGGTCAGATGCTCGCGGCGTGGACGTACCTAATAGGTTTTGACGAAGCCACCCAGCGCGTTGACGTCGGCTACGCCGGGCACTGAACGTAGTGCCGGACGCAGCGTCCAGTCGAGCAGGAAGCGCTTCTGTTCCAGCGTCATGTCGGGGTTTTCGATGGTGAACATGAACATGTCACCCAGTGGTGTGCTCATCGGCGCCAGCCCGCCGCTGATCGTGGCCGGCAGATCACCCCAGACGTTGTTCAGGCGCTCAGCCACCTGCTGGCGCGCCCAATAGATGTCGGTGCCTTCGGTGAAGTCGAGCGTGATGGAGCTGAGCGCGTACTTCGAGATTGAGCGCAGGATTTCCTGATTGGGAATGCCGAGCAACTCGACCTCCACCGGCTGCGTAATCAGCGCCTCGACTTCCTCCGGCGTCATGCCGGGCGACTTGATGATGATCTTCACCTGCGTCGGCGAAATGTCGGGAAACGCATCGATCGGCAGCTTCAGCATGGCATTGGTGCCAATGCCGACGAGCAACAGCGACAACAGTAGCGTCAACAGACGCTGGCTGAGCGCGAACTGGATAATGCCAGCGAACATTATTCGCCTCCCAGGCCGAGCGTAATACCTTTCAGCACCGAGGCGCCGCGCACGACAACTTCTTCACCGGCAGCGAGTCCGTTGGTGGCAAGGTAGTCGGCACCGAACGGCTGCAGCACCAGTACGCGGCTTTCAACACCTGCATCATTGCGCACGAACACGGCGCGATCGGCACCATTGCGCACTACTGCCTCGGCCGGCACCACAACGCCCTGTTCGAGCGCCGGCAGCACCACGGTTACCACCTGACCCGGCAATACAGTGGCCGTGCTGGCCAGTTCAGCCAGCACGCCAATGGTTTGCGTAGTGGTATCAACCGCCTGATCGATCTGACGCACTGTCAGCGCGACGCTGTGATCGGCCAGTTGCAAGGTCTGCCCTGTCTGGATGCGGGCTGCCAGTCGTGCAGGAATTTCAGCAGTGACCCATAGTCCGTCACCCGCCAACGACACCACGATCTCGCCAGCCTCCACCAGATCACCGGTGACATGGCGCAGATGGGTTACGACGCCAGTGATCGGCGCCTTCACATAATAGCGTCCCGGCATGGCCTTGCCGGATTGCAATGCCGCACGATCGCTGCCAGCGTAGCCGCTGCGTTCGAGTTGTGCCGCCAGTGCCGATGCAGAGAATTTTGCGGCCGCTGCTTCCTGTTCGGCTGCCTGCAGACGCTGGCGCGCAATAATGCCGTCAGCAAAGAGGGACTGGTCACGCTCCAGTGCACGCGCTGCCAACGCAGCGCTGGCGTCAGCACTCATCCATTGCTGCTGCAGAGCAGCAACATCGTCGCTGCGCAGCACTGCCAGCAGTTCACCGGCGTTGACGCGCTGCCCTGGCTGCACCTGCCAGCCTTCGAGTACGCCGGCATGCACGGCATGCAGTTCAGAGGCAGCCTGAGGTGATGCGATCACCGTTGCCGCAAAGCGTGCGCCTTCACCGACTTCCGGTGCGGCCACCGCCTGGAACACGATGCCAAGGCGATTGATGCTGGCGTCATCGAGCGGAATGCGTTCCTGTGCCAGGAGTGGCTGCACAGCCACCGTAAGCGACGTCAACAACAGCAACAGCGGAATTCTCATGGCAACTCTCCCACAACCTGGTTGTAATCTGCGATCAAGCGCCGCTCCCGGAACTGCAGCTGCACCAACAGGCGAGCGCTGTTGTGCGCTTCCAGCACGGCCGGCAGCACCTGCGCCAGATTCAGCTCACCCACCTCAAAAGCACGCCGCGCCAGTGCACTGCGTTCGGTGTCGAGCGCGGCCTGCTGCGTTGCCAAAGGAAGGGCCTCACGCGTCACATCAAGCTCGTGCTCGGCTTCGTGCAAGGCCAGATCAAGCTGGCGACGGCCGGCGCGCAGCGCAACTTCGGCATCGACATGTGCCAGCCGCGCACTGCTGGTCCGCGAGGCAACGATATTCTTGCCGCCAAACGGCACCTGCAGTTGCAGCGAAATAGTGTCTATTTGCGGCGAGAACTGGTTGCCGCGTTCGCGGCGGGTGCCGAGCGTCAGTTGCGGATTTCCTTTCGCGCTGATCTCGCTCTGCCGTACCTGGTCCGCAGCAACATCGATGTCGCTTTGCAAAAACTGCAGCAGCGGATGGGTGGCGGCGATATCGGTGGCAGTTGACTGGGCTTCGGCTGGCACTGTGGTCGGTACTTCCAACAGGCCCGTCGTCATGCGGTAAACCACTTCGGCATCCAGCAATGCGGCTTCGGCCTGCAGCTGACGCTGGCGCTGCTGCAGCAGCTGGTTGTCGCTGGTCATTACTTCCAACCGCGAGGCTGCACCGGCGTCGAACAGCCGCGTCGTCACGGCCTGCAACTGCTCGGCATCCAGCGTCGCTTGCCGCTCGATCGCCACCAGCGCTTCGGCTTCGGCAATATCAGCCAGCAGAACGCGCACGCGGCCAGCCAATTGCAGGCGCAGCGATTGCTGCCACAGCTCGGCCTGCCGGCTGTAATCATCGCCCAGACGGCGGGTATCGGCTTTTTCACCGGGTCGCCACAGCGGCATCTGCACACCGTATTCGATCTCACGCTGGCCCTGGTTATCCAGCACGCCATCGTCAAGATAGCTGGCAATCAGGCTTGGGCGACCGGCCAGCCAGCTATTGCCGGCACCGGCATAGGACTTCGCCTGTTCAGTACGCGCCTCGGTAACACCGGCTTCTGGCGCGTGCTCCAGCGTGCTGGCAAGAATTTCGTTGAAGGTCAGCGTGGCGCTTCTCGCCAGCGGCTGGTGATCATCCACCTGGGCAGACACCAACCCCGACATGCACAGCATCGGCAAAGTCCAGCGGAACAGGGCTGTTTTCATGGGGTCTCGATTGATGGGGGACAATTGGAACGGACGGTGAATCTAGTCAGCCAACCTTAAGACTTTCTTAAGAAGGCAGCCTTGAGCAAACTCAAACAGCCTTGAGCGCACTTAAACAGCCTTGAGCGAACCCGAAAGCCTTGAGCAACTCAAATAGTTTCCTTTGCGCAACGCGCGCCGGCGTTCTAGAGTGATAAGAACATTTCGACGCAGACCGCACCATGCTGTCACTTTATCTCCTCAATATTTTCATCATCGCCCTGGTCGTGGCAGTGCATTACGAATTTCTGTACGCCGCCACCTGGCTGATGCCGAAGTTGCAGATGCTGGTGCGTCTGCGCATCGTCTTCGGCGTTTGCATGGCGCTGCTTGCGCATACGGTTGAAGTCTGGATCTTCGCAGTCGCTTATTACTTCATGATCCGGCATGGGATGGGCACGCTGGAAGGCAGCTTCGATGGCAGCTTGATGGATTGTGTCTATTTTTCGTTTACCACGTTCAGCACGCTGGGATTCGGCGACATCCACCCGGTAGGCGATATCCGCTATCTCACCGGGCTGTCGTCGATGACGGGCATGGTGCTGGTGTCGTGGACAGCATCATTCCTGTTCTTTGAGATGCAACGCCTGTGGAGCAGCCCATAGTGACGGTGCAACGTCGTCAGCTGCTGCACTTGCTTGCAGCGGCACCATGGTTCGGGCTGGCGCGAGCCGCCGACAGCGAACTGGCGATTGCGGTCAACCAGACCACGATCGAAAGTGCGGCCTTCTTCATCGCAAGCATTCCCGGCATCCGGGTGGTACCGGTGCCAAACGGGCGTGCGGCCTCAGCTGAACTGGTCGCCGGCCGTGTTGACGCGGCCACCGGCTCTGAAACGCAAGCTCTGCTGAATTCAGTAGCACAGCCGGACTTGCGCATCGTATTGACGCTGTCTGAATGCCGCTATCGCATCATCGCGCGCAAGAGCGCCGGTATCGCCTCACTGGCATCGTTGAGCGGCAAGCGCGTTGCCCACACACCCGGCACCTCATCGCAATACTTCCTCGCCGACATGCTGGCAAAGGCGTCACTGACGGTGGATGACGTCAGCCTTGTCGTGCTCGAAGGACCGGATATGCCTGCAGCACTCGCCAGCGGCAGTATCGATGCCATGGCCATGTGGGAGCCACACGCCCAGAACGCCATCAATGCGCTGGGCAGTGACTACATGGTGTTGACGCATCCCGACGCCTACTTCGAGCGCTTCAACCTGAATACCACGCGCAGCGTGCTGGATGATCCGGCTCGTCGCAGGGTGCTGGTCAGGGCAGTACAGGCTATTGCGCTGGCATCACGTCAGCTCGGAACCAATCCGCAGCCATATCTGCCGGCGCTGTCACAGGCGATCAACACGCCACCGGCCGTGATCGAAGCCGTATGGCCGCAATTCAGCTTTCCTGCGCATCTCGAAGCGCAAGCGCTACTCGGTATGCTGGAACAGATGGAGCCGTGGGCGGCGGCAGTGGCGTCACGCCCGGCCCGATCGACCGCTGTGTTGGCGCAAATGATCGATGCCAGCATTGCGGCCGAAGCACTCGTTACCGGCTGAGAAGCGTAGCTGGCAACTGTGCGTGCGCGGCCGGAGCCACTCGTCAGGGCAGGACTGCGGTAATGTTGCGCTTGGGCGCCTTGTCGACGCTGACGCGGGCTACTTCCCTCACAGCCTTGATATCGATCACTGACACATCATCGCTGCCACCGTTGGCGGCATAGGCAAAGCGGCTATCGGGGCTGAAGGTGATCCAGTCAGGATGATCGCCCACTTCGACTCCGCCGATGAGTTCCAGATCCGGCAAAGAGTAACCATAGACATGACCATTGAGGCGGCTGCAGACCCACAGCGTGCTACCGTCCGGCGAGACGCCGATTCCATGCGCCGGGGCGCGGTTATAGGTACCTTCCGGCACACGCTGGTCCACCGGCACTTCCGGCAGCTCCACCCGCCTCACTTCTTTGTGGCTGGCAAAGTCCACTACAGCAAAGCCGTGGAAATCCGACAGCTCTACATAGATGTTGCGTGTTGAGCCATCGGCATTGGTATCAAACGCCAGCGGACGGATCCCGGCGCCCTGGCTTGACGGCGGATACAGCGCAAAAACCTGCTCTTCCGTGGCAGCATCAACCACAGACAGATTGGGTCCTTCGCCGAACATGCCGCTGACGATGTATTTGCCATCAGGCGTGACATAGACGTTGTGCACGCGGGCACCGGTATCGATGTGGCGCACATTTTCAAGAGTCGTGGTATCGATTACGTCCAGCCCACCCTCGCCCTGCATGATGCCAACGAAAACATAGCGCCCGTCCTTGCCTATCGTGATGTTGTTGGGCCGCGCGCTGAGCGGAATTTCCCTGATGATGGAAAAGTCGCGTGTATCGACTACATCCAGTGTCAGCTTGGCTTCGCTGCTGAAGTAGAGACGGCTGCCGTCCGGAGCGGCGGCAGCTCCGTGATTGACTGGGATTCCCTTGATCTGCGCCACCACCTTCTGCGTGGCCGGGTCGATCAACGAGACAATGTCACTCTGCGAATTGGTTTGCACGATTCTCGGCTGCTGGCCCAGCGAAAAGCCGGCTGCAGTGGCAAGCAACAGTGCAAATGCGATAGCGGTAGGGCGATGGTGATGACGGCGGCTGTTCATATCGTTCCCCCTGGCAATGGCTGCCTGTGTATAGCTGCTGATTTCTATGGACTGCTCTTGCCGAAATGGCGTGCGAGATAGTCCGCCACCTCGTCGATCTGCGATGGCGTCAATACTGCGCCATTTTTTACCATGGTTTCGACCATGGCGGTCCATTGCGGTTTTCCCCAATAGCCCTGATAAGCGGCAAGACCTCGCAGCTCATGGCAGCGTGTGCAGGCTGCGAGAACAAGCGCCTTGCCGCTGTCGTCGGGCAATTCGATGGCTGGATCGAAGCGGGTTGGCGCAGCGGGCCGGGGCTCGGCGGCGAGCAACTCAGTGCCAATTGTGCCAGCCAGCAACATTGCACATACCCATTGGAATTGTTGTCCGGATCTGCTCATTGTCGTAGTACTTTGTGAATCGGCTTACCCTTGGCCAACTCGTCCATCAGCTTGTCGAGACAGCGGATCTTGCGCATCAGAAGATCTGCCGCTGCATTCCAGCCAGGTGCTTCAGCAAAGAAAAGCCATCCAGGCCGATCAGAAGGCAGAACCGGGCTGTTTGAGGAATTCAGCTTCTTCAACGCTCGACTCGCGACCAAGGATCTTGTTGCGATGCGGGTAACGTCCAAAGCGATCAACTATCGCCTTGTGGCGTAGTTCAAATTCGTAGTTGTTCTTTGGCGCAAACTGCTTGAAGAGTAGTTCGGCCTCGACATGAACCACGCGAGACTCACTGTGCATGAAAGGCATCAGCAGGAATGTGCGCTCGATCTCGTCAAGTGTCTGCAGGGCTCCGTAGGCGACAGCTTCCTGGGCAAGCGCAAGTGCTTGCGGGTCCTGCGCAAAGGCTGCTGGCGTGCCACGATGGATATTGCGGGAAAACTGGTCGAGCACGATCACTTCGGCGAGGCGCCCCTTCGTAGTGGAACGCCATGTATACAGCTCTCCCGCAATCGCCTGTTGCAACCGCCGTGTGAAGCGCGAGCGGACCTGCTCGTCGAAAGCCTGCTCGGCAGTCCACCACTTGGCAGGTTCAATCTCCTTGAACCAGAACGTCAGAATTTCCTCGAACATGGTATGTCGGCCTGAAGCTGCGTTAGCTGCTGATCCCGGGAGATCATTATCACCATAACATTCTGCATATGGTCGAAAGGACTGTATTTGGCGATAAACCACTCCTTCAAAGTGATGAAGGGAGCGTAGAGATGAATGATTTCGACGAACTTTTTCTACAGTTTGAACGCCCATGTTCTGGCGCGAAAATAGGTTGGCGTGGCTTTTGCGCCCTCTGCAAAAGGCATGACGACCTATTTTTGTCGCTCAGGAACTGCTTGTTATGCGGCATTTAGCGGCCGGATGCGCGATACATCTTTCTTAATGGCTTGGGAAGCAACCCATAGATCAACAGTCCTTTGCGCGTTCAGCCAAAATTCCGGCGAGTTGTTGAAAAGGCGACCAAGGCGAATCGCCATCTCGGGACTCAGCGCTCTCTTCTCTCGCAAGAGTTCATTAACAGACTGCCTGGAAACACCCAGGGCATCTGCGAGACTGGCAACCGTAAGGCCGTAGTCTGGAATGAAATCTTCACGCAACATTTCGCCGGGATGCGTGGGCTTGCGTTTCAAGTTGCCCGTATTCTCAATGGCCATGATAGTTACCTCCCATCAGTGGTAGTCGCAGAACTCGACATCGAAAGCATCGCCGTCCTTGAACCTGAAGCAAATCCGCCACTGGTCATTTACGGCGATTGTATGTTGTCCTTTCCGATCGCCCGAAAGCTGATGAAGTCTGTTTCCCGGTGGAACTTTGAGGTCGTCGAGACAGGTGGCGAGATTTACATACTCTAGCTTTCGGACTGCCCGAGACAGGACATCCGACGGCACCTTCTTGGACTTGCCGGTTTCGTACAGCTCTTTCGTATGCTTATCGAAGAAGGTCTTGATCATGACGCAATGTAACGCGTCACGTGACATTATTCAAGGCCTGGCCGGCTGCGCTTTAGTCTGGCCGTGCCGCATAACGCCAAGCTAAGCGGTGCAGCAGCGGAGCGGTGGCTGCGCATAAAATGGCGAAGCCATGCGCAGGAACCGCGTAGTCTGCTGCATCCGGCTTGAGCTTTTTGTTATGAGACGTTCTCATAGCCGCCACCAGTTCAGCATCCTTGCCTCCGAATTCCAATAGATGTGGATGGAATCACTCTCGCCGTCGCTGATATTCAAACCGAAACACCCTGGCACTGCGGTGTACCCTTGCGGGTTCTCGCCCAAAGCGTCAGACAAGTCATCGCTCAGTTGCTCTACACCTAAAGTTGGATGGACACCACTCAACGAATCTTGGCGATCTGCACGCCCAAGCCCAAATACAAGCTCGTTGACCTTCGCTTCTCCACTTAGTTCGACTTTCAATAATAGCCGCGCATTTGATTGAACCAACTGAGCAAAGTCAGCCTTGCCATCGCAATCGATGTCGCCACTTGCACTATTCTCAGCGCCGAGACAAATAGCCGGCGCTACGAGAAACCATGTCAGTGAGGCGGGTTTCATTGCTCAAGTCTCATAACGCCCCTGATCTGGCGCGAAAGTATGTTGGCGTGGCTTTTGCGCCTTTTGCAAAAGACATGACAAAGTTCTTTGGTCGCTCTGGATCGGTTTGTTAGGTGCTTACGGCAGGTAAACCTTGCCTTCAGGCACTGTGACGATCGCGTCGCCCGCTGTTGTTTCTACCATGAGCACATCGAAAAAGCTGAATACTCGTCCCCAGTTGTAGTGCGACGCAGTTTCCTCAAGAGATTCCAAGGACCTAAATAACTCTTTCAGCTTTACTTCTCTAACGAGTTTTCCTTCTTCAAAGATAGAAATCATCACCATGTCTGGCGAGTAATCCTTTGGAATCAGATTAAGCCCATCGTAAGCGGCGACAAAATGTCTTCCATCAGTCGACAGGAAGGGATGACGAAACCATCCGTCAAACTTGTAGAGCTGCGTTTTCTGGAAGTCCTCGCTAATCGAATAAACAGTTGTCTCCACAGCCTCCGGATCCGAGTAAGCACAGAAGCTATAAGTATAGTCGCAGGTTCTTGTCTCTTCAGGAGGTCCAAGGGGTTGATCCGCAAAAGCCGCCAGCGGCAGAGAGGCAGCGGTGAATAAAATTATGAGGTTTAAAGACTTCATGTCGTCGAGTTCTCCACAGCTTGCCCTTGGTAGAT
>JACCDO011007419.1_pt1 | contig 12451 bp, 14 predicted proteins | sample 7446101 | NCBI WGS metagenome assembly JACCDO01 (sample SAMN15323440, study PRJNA562643) | freshwater metagenome | isolation source: river surface water | place: USA:Blue River Watershed | collected 2017-08-16 | reverse complement strand
GCCGAAGGCCTGATGATGTACGGCCAGATGACGGCCGGATCTTGGATTTACATCGGGACCCAAGGAATCATCCAAGGAACCTACGAGACTTTTGCGGAGGCAGGTCGCCAGCATTTTGGGGGAGACCTGACGGGGCGAGTGGTTCTGACCGCGGGCTTAGGCGGAATGGGGGGAGCACAGCCCTTAGCGGCTTCGATGGCGGGCGCCGTTTCCTTGAATATCGAAATTGACCCGCTTCGCGCGCGCAGGAGGCTTCAATCCGGCTTCCTCGATCAGATGGCCGAAGGATTGGACGATGCTCTGAACCGAGTGGAAGCTGCAAAGAAATCAGGCCAAGCCGTCTCGATTGGCTTGGTCGGGAACGCTGCAGAAACTCTCTGGCAGCTTCTGGAAAAAGGCTTTCATCCCGATCTCGTCACTGACCAAACATCCGCTCACGATGAACTGAATGGCTACGTTCCCCACGGAATGTCGCTTGAGCACGCTGAGGACCTGCGGAAAAAAGATCCTGCTCGTTACAAAGAACTCTCGATTGCGAGTATGCGCCGGCACGTGGAAGCGATGGTGGAATTCCAACGCCGCGGAAGCCACGTCTTTGATTACGGCAACAACATCCGCGCCATGGCTGTTGCTGCAGGGATGGACGAGAAAAAAGCATTCAGCTTTCCTGGCTTTGTTCCTGCCTACATCCGTCCGCAGTTCTGCCTGGGTCGAGGTCCCTTCCGGTGGGTCGCGCTGTCGGGCGATCCTGAAGACATTCGCGTCACAGATGAAGAGATCTTAAAGCTCTTTCCTGAAGACGAAGGCTTGAAACGCTGGATTACGATGGCCCAGAAGCGCATTCAGTTTCAGGGGCTTCCGGCTCGAATCTGTTGGCTGGGGTATGGTCAGCGCGAGAAGGCGGGACTTCTTTTCAACCGCTTGGTGCGCGAGGGTAGAGTCAAGGCTCCGATTGTAATCGGGCGCGATCACTTGGACTGCGGTTCGGTGGCTTCACCCAATCGTGAGACTGAAGGAATGAAAGACGGTTCCGATGCGGTGGCTGACTGGCCGGTCTTGAGTGCGCTGATTGGAGCTGTGAACGGGGCAAGCTGGATGAGCCTTCACCACGGCGGTGGGGTGGGGATTGGTTACTCCATTCACTCGGGGATGGTGGTCGTTGCCGATGGAACCGAAGATGCCGAGTGGCGGCTCACGCGGGTACTGAATTCCGATCCAGGTATGGGAATCGTTCGGCATGCTGACGCGGGGTATGATTCAGCCAAGGAAATTGCCCGTGGCGCTTTTGCCGAGCGCGGCGGCCGCGTTCCGATGGTTTGAACTTTGAAAAGCACCCAGACTCTCTCCGGAGTTCACGATGAAAAATGAACCGCGAGTTTTCCTCCATGCAAGTGAGCTCCTGACCGGGGAGGGAGTGGCGAAGAAGAAGGGACGGCGCGTTCAGGAGGAAGATCTCGGGCGGATCGAAGACGGGGCCTTGGTCACCTCGGAAGGGAAAGGCGGACGCCCCGGGAAAGTGCTCTGGGTCGGCCCAACGCGCGACCTTCCGAAGCGTTACTTGAAATGGAAAGCGAAGAACCTTCGGGGGCGTCAGGCTTTGGTGCCTGGCTTGGTCGATTGCCACACGCACTTGGTGTTTGCTGGAGATCGCTCCGAGGAATTCGCTCTTCGCTGTGGTGGAGTTTCGTATGAAGAAATCGCTCGGCGGGGCGGGGGGATTCTTTCTACCGTGCGGGCCACGCGAGGGGCTACCGAGGCAGAACTCGAGCGCTTAGCTGCCGTGCGAGTGAAGGAGGCCTACTCCTACGGGGTGAGGACTCTAGAAATCAAGAGTGGCTACGGTTTGGATTTTGAGACTGAGCTGAAGTGCCTTCGCGTGGTGAAGCGCTTGAGGAAGCGGTTTCCTGAGGTGGAATTTCAGAGCACTTTTCTTGGCGCTCACGCTTTTCCAAAAGATCGTCCTCGCGAAGAGTATTTTCGTGAGCTTTGCGAAGAGATGCTGCCCGAGGTTGCGCAAGGAAAGTGGGCCGAAGCTTGCGACGTTTTTGTCGACGAAGGCTACTACTCGCTTCAAGAAGCAGAAGAGCTTCTGGTGTTGGCCCAGGACCTGGGTTTGAAAGCGAAAATTCATGCCGACGAGTTGACCGAGACGGGTTCCGCGTCGTTAGCAGCGCGACTGGGCTGTCTTTCTGCCGACCATCTTTTGAAAATCTCAAATGCAGGAATTCAAGCGTTGGCTCGATCCGAAACCGTAGCCGTTCTCTTGCCTGGAACGGCCTTTTATCTCAAAGCGGCTCATGCTCCGGCACGGAAGCTCTTAGATTCCGGCGCTCGTGTGGCGCTTTCGACTGACTTTAATCCGGGCACTTGTATGACTCTAAATCTGCCCTTCATCATGAGCCTGGGCGCGCTTTACCTCGGCATGACTCGCGCTGAGATTTTTGCTGCAGTCACCTACAACGCGGCAGCTGCTCTTGGCTTTCAAGATCGGCTGGGCACGCTCACCGTGGGCGCGGATGCGCGTTTCTGGGCCATGCCATTTGCTCGCTTTGAGGAAGCCTATTACCGGCTCGCTTGGTCGGCGACCTGAACTTTTCGGTGAAAGAGCCAGTAAAAGAAGCCAGCCATCGCGAGGCCTGCTAACACGTCGACCAGATAATGTTGTTTCGTGGTCAATGTGGAGAGATTAATTGCAGCACCCCAGAGGGCAAACCAGGGGAAGAGCTTCCGTCGTTCATCCCAGAATACCAGCGCTGAGAGCGTGATGCTGCTGACGTGAAGGCTCGGGCAGCAGCTGGCGGGAGTGTCCGTGGTTCTGAGGGACGAGAAAACGCCGTGAGTGAGAGCGTCTAGATTTTCCGGGAGTGGATAAAGGTCTCGCGGATAGGTCGTGGGCCAGAGCATGAAGATGAGAACGCTTGCCGCTTGAAGGCTTAAAAAAGAGCAAAAGTAGCGACTCAAGTTCTCTGAGCTTCGGATGCAGGCATAAGCAAGACCGAAATAAAGGTACTCACTCGTGTAGATCCAAACGCTTCGGGGCAGAAAGGGGACGTTCTGATCGACCCAAGTCATGTCCAGAAGCTTGGGCTCGCTCAAGTGGAAGTGATTGGTCGTCAGGTACATGAAGGCTGCAACAAACCACATGACCAAGCCCATGGGCAGCTTGTTCCCGCTATGAATGAAGCGAGGAAGGCGCCCTGGAATCACTTCAGCCATTCCTCCAAGGTGTTTCTCATCTCCTTGCCCATCCAGTCACGATCTCCGATTTCGCGATGAAGGATCTTGCCATTCGCATCCAAGATCACGGTGTGTGGGAGCGCTTCCACTTGAAACAGGTCCCCGAGCGTTCCGTCTGCGTCCGAGAAAAGCGGCAAGGTGAGTTGAAGCTTCTTAGCTGCAGCTTCGATAGCAGAAGAGTCTTCGTCCACATTGATCGCCAAGACCTCGAGGCCTTGGTCGCGATAATGGTCGTGAAGGCGTTGCAACGAGGGCATCTCGAGCATACAGGGACCGCACCAGCTGGCCCAGAAGTTGATGACGCGCACTTTCGAGGTGCGGGACGCGATCGAAGCCTTCTCTCCTTTGGGCCAGGGAACGAGAGAAAATTCAGGGGCAACCGAGCCCACTTGAAGTGCCGCAGATGTCGCCGGCGAGGCTGGATGAGAAGCCTCGTGCGCGGTGTGAATCCAAAAGGCCACCAAACCTGCGGTGGCCGCGATGAGGAAAGCTGGAAGAAGGTGTTTTAGGAATCGCATGCGGAGGGTCAGCGTACCAGAGAATCGGCGTTATGCTAAGATTCCGACCATGCGCCTGAGTTTTCGCCCTTCAACCCAGCAGCAACAGAGCGGCCAAGCAGTCGTCGAATACATCCTGATGCTTTTGGTGGCGATGGGCCTGATGGCGGTCATTTCCAAGGGGATGAAAAAAACGCTCGGGATTTTCTGGAAAGGACTTTCCAGCGAAATAGCCGCGCCTTGCCCCGGCTGCCCGCCTCGCGAGGAAACGCCGTAACCGATCCGCTTAAGCCTTCTCGGCCGGGGCTGCTTGGATGGGAGCGTACTTCATGCCGATCAGGAAAATCTCCTTCGACTCGGTCCGAGTGCTTTGCGGGCGAAGGATCTCGATTTTTCCAAAGCGGGCTTGGAGTTCTTTTCTGAAGTTCTCGAACTCGTTGCTGTGAAAGAGCTTGGCGACAAAGTGACCGCCCGGCTTCAAAAAGCGCTCGGCCGTTTCGAGTGCCAGCATGCAAAGCTCAAACGAGCGCATCTGGTCTTGAATCCTGACACCCGTGGTTTTGGGCGCCATATCGGAAAGGACGAGATCGAACGGGGGAGAGATTCCCTGCTCGGTCATGGTCTGCCCTAAGTCCAGACTGCGCATGTCGGCCGTAATGAAGAGCGCGTTGGGCAGAGTGATCTTGATGGGCTGAAGGTCTACACCCATCACTTTGCCTTTGGGGCCGACTTTTTGGGAAGCATACTGCGACCAGGAGCCCGGTGCAGCGCCCAGATCGAGCACTTTCATCCCAGGGCGGAACAGCTTGAAGCGCTGATCGATCTCCTGGATTTTGAAAACCGCGCGCGCCGCGTAGTTCTCTTTCTTGGCTTTATGGAAAAAGTAATCTTTAGGATTGTAGGCCATGGAAAATCAGCACTGCTCCGAATAGTCCCTTACCAGATCCACACAGCAGTTGGCCGCTTCAAAAAGCGGCTCCCAGGCCTTCCAAGGTCGGGATTTCAATATTTTTTGAATTTCTTGAATCACCCGGTCACGTTCTGAGCCTGTTTCGAAGGCTTTCTCGATCAGATCATGCCGACCAAGAACCCCACAAAAGCGCTCCCAGTAGCGAGCTTCCAGGGCACCCACGGCCACGCGTTGACCTTCCTGATTTCGGTAAACTCGGTAACAAGGGTATAAACCCGAGACCAGCTGCGCCTCAGGCCCGGGCTGAATTCCGGTGACCTGGGCCTCAGCGCGATATTTCCCCTGCGCCTGTTGAAGCGTATCCCTGAGGGAAATGACATGGCGCTGGCCTGGTCCCGGTGTCGAAGCTTGTCTGGCTAGCGCTGCCGAAATTCGAAGAGAAGCCTCGTATCCGGCCAAAAGATCGGCAATCGGGAGCCCCCCTTGATCGCCCAGGTAAGCCAGGCTTCCGGTACGGGCCTGAAGGTTCAGATCGTGCGCGGGGCGCTCGCTTTCTGGGCCGGTCTCGGAATAGGCGATCAGGCTTACGATCTCAAGGCGGGGGTGGACGGCGTGAAGGGTGGCAGCGTCGAGGCCGAGCTTCTTCCGGGTCTCGGGCAAGTATCCTTCGATCAGCGCATCGGCCTGACGAACCCAAGTATGGAAAGTGGAGCGGTCGCTAGGGGAGGTCAGATCCAGCAGCAAGAGCTCTTTTTCGCGGTTCAATTCCTCATACCAAGCGCCCTGGGCGTGCTTTCGGGCGGGATCCGGGCGGTGGGGGCTTTCCACCTTGATGACTCGCGCCCCGAGTCGCGCCAAAAGCTTCCCGGCCCAGGGGCCGGGCGCCAGGATCGAACAATCCAGGATCAAGCGGCCCTGCAAAGGGCCTGGAATCGGGTTCATGTGGTAAGCCTCTACCATGGAAACTCAGCGAGTTGCTTTGGTCACAGGTGCAGGACGAGGCATCGGAGCGGCTGTAGCCCTTCGTCTGGCGCAGGCCGGTGCGAAGGTAGCTTTAGTGAGCCGCACAGAAGCGCAGCTTCAAGAAACGATCGAGGCAATTCAGAAAGCGACGGGGAGAGGGGATCTCGCTTTTGCTTTCCCAGGGGATTTGGGCGAGCTCGGCTTTACTGAAGCCCTGATTTCGCAGGTCTGGCAAAAGCTTGGGCCTGTGACCTGGCTTGTGAATAATGCCGCAGTGGCTCGATTGGAGCCGGTCACAGGTGTCGCGGCCGAAAGCTTGGACGAAACCTGGCGAGTGAACGTCAGGGCGCCCTATCTTTTGTCCCGCGACTTGCTCCGGAAGTACCGCGAGTCGGGCGTTCGGGGTGGGGCGATTGTGAATATCGCATCGTTGGGCGGACTCAGCGGCACGACCAAATTCAAGGGCTTGTCGGCCTACGGAATGAGCAAGTTTGCCGTCGTCGGAATGACGGAGTCTTTCGCGGTCGAAGGGCGTGAGTTTGGAATCCGCGTGAACTGCGTTGCACCGGGGGCTGTGGATACCGAAATGCTTCGCAAAGCGGCGCCTCATTTGAAGACCGAGACTTTGCCAGCTCATGTGGCCGAGGTCATTTATTCGCTTTGCGACGAAGCGCGTTCTGCTTGCGTGACTGGCGCGACGCTTCCGATTCACAGCAACTTATAAAGGAAAAGAGTGCCATGAGTTCATCTATCGGACCTGTGTATGTGACCCGTCGGGCCGTATTTTCATCGGCTCATCGTCTCCATAGCCCGCATTTAAGCGATGCTGAGAACGCGGCACTGTACGGTAAATGCAACAACCGCCAGGGGCATGGCCATAACTACGAATTGGAAGTGACCCTGAAGCTCCCCATGGATCCTCGAACCGGCATGGGGATCAACTTGGTGGATCTGAAGCGGATCATGGACGAGCGTGTGTGTTCGGAGCTCGATCACAAGCATCTGGAAGAGGATACGCCTCACTTTCGAGATCTTCCGTCGACTGCTGAGAATGTGAGCGTGGTTTGCTGGCGCTTGCTCGAGCCCCATGTGCCCGCAAACTCCCTTTATGAGGTCCGGGTTCGAGAGACTGAAAACAACGTCGCTTTCTACCGAGGCCCAAACGGCTAAGCAGCCGGTTCAGCCTTTTTGAAGCTGATTCATGAAGAGCTTGCGCGCCTGTTCGGCAACGTATTCCTTCAGAACCTTTCGGTCTTCGGGTTTCAACTTCCCGAATTTCACGCCTACTTTGCCGCCTTTTTTGACTCCTCCTAAAGGAAGCATCGAAGTGTGGCGAATTTCGGCCGAGCATTCGATCTTGGCGTAATTCAAGTTGAAGCGAATGAGGGGAAGTTCCGAGCCCGACGTGTAATAAGCGAGCTCTTCTGGCTCGACCTGAAACGAAAGGCCCGTCGAACTCACGTCGAGGAGCTTTTTCTGAACTTTGTTCTCAGGGAAGTGGGGGTCACTGAACTCCACCCGAAAGCTATAGCCCTGCGGGATTTGAACCCTTTGGTCTTGCCGGCGCGCGGCTCGGAAAAGCCGATCTTGGCTTTGGAAGTGAATGGTCTGGGTTTCGTGGGAGGAAAGAGTCAGCGGAAGGAAAAGTGCGGCCCTCGGCAAAGTAATCGAGGCAAAGCACTGATCGCGGCCGTTGCTCTCGACCTCTGAAAGAAAAGCGCCCAGATTGAATGACTTCGGGACGAAGAAATCCAAAATCTTGGAAAGTTCTGAGAACTTCAGGAGGTGGCTCTCTAAAACAAAGACCTGGGCCTTGGACCAAACCGAAGTCGTCGCATTGAGCTGCGCAGCTTCTCTCAAAAAGCGGTGGGCTTCCTTCAGGTCGGCAAGCGGTTCAAATTGCGCCGGAGCCGCTCCCGTGCTCACGCGATCAAACGATCGTGACCTTCCGGAGCAGGTCCATGTCCTGCAAAGCTTTGCCGGAGCCACGAACCACGCAGGTCAGCGGATCTTCAGCCAAAGCTACCGGTAGTCCCGTCTTTTCCTTGATCAGGATGTCCAGGTTGGAAAGCAGGGCACCGCCGCCGGCCAGAATGATGCCGTTGTCGACGATATCGGCCGCGAGTTCCGGAGGCGTGCGCTCCAGTGCCGTTTTGATGGCTTCGACCACAGCCGAAACGGGCTCGGCCAAAGCGTCCCGGATTTCTTCCGAGTTCACTTCGATCGTCTTCGGAGCGCCTGAGATCAAGTCGCGACCTTTGACTTCGTAGGTCTTTTCTTCTTCAAATGGATACGCGCAGCCGATCGAGAGCTTGATCTGCTCGGCCGTGCGTTCACCAATCAACAGCGAGTACTTCCGCTTGATGTAATTGACGATGGCTTCGTCGAACTTATCGCCAGCAACCCGAACCGATCGGCTGTACACGATCCCGCCGAGCGAGATCACGGCCACTTCGGTCGTTCCGCCGCCGATATCGACAATCATGTTGCCCGACGGCTCACGAATCGGAAGGCCTGCACCCAAGGCAGCCGCCATGGGTTCCTCGATCAGGAACACTTCGCGGGCACCGGCCGTTTGAGCCGATTCCTTCACGGCGCGCTTTTCCACCTGCGTGATCCCGAAGGGGATGCAGATGATGATGCGCGGGCGAATGAACGAGCGCCGCTCGGAAGCTTTATGGATGAAGTACTTCAGCATCGACTGAGTGACTTCGAAGTCCGAGATCACCCCGTCGCGAAGTGGGCGAATGGCTTGAATCGAACCCGGGGTTCGGCCCAGCATATCCTTGGCTTCTTTACCCACCGCCAGAACGCGGGTTTGTCCTCGAGCGTTGCGGTGGATGGCCACCACGGACGGCTCGTTGATGATGATTCCCCGATCCCGAACGTAAACCAACGTGTTCGCGGTTCCGAGGTCGATGGCCAAGTCGTTCGAGAAGAAGTCCAGGATCCTTTTCAGCATATCACCACTTGTAGTGTCGGATGTGCTCGCCTCGAGTGGCGATCTCACTCATGGACTTAATCCCGATTTCGAGATGGATGTCCGTGAATTTTCGGAACACGGCCTTAGCCGACTTCTTGGTCTTGATTCCGTTTCGTTGAAGCGGAAGATCCGAGACAAGAAGAAGGGCCCCGATGGGAACCTTACTGGCAAAGCCCGCGATGAAAAGAGTGGCAGTTTCCATGTCGATTGCCAAGGCCCTCTCTTCATAAAGTTGGGCTTTGAACAAATCGTTGAACTCCCAGAAGCGATAGTCGGTGGTGTGAACCACGCCCGTTCGATAGTCGTAGCCCTTTTCGACCACCACATCGGAAATGAATTTCTGGATTTTGAACGTCGGAAGTGCCGGCACCTGAGGCGGCAAGAAGTGGCGCGAAACCCCTTCGTCGCGGATAGCAGCTGTGGGCAGAACGAAGTCGCCCACTTTCAGGGATCGGTGCAAGCCCCCGCACATGCCGAGAAGTAGAACGGCCTTGGGGTCGATCGTGGAGAGCACTTCGATGATCAAGGCCGCGGTCGGTGAGCCAATCGAGAAGTCGACGATCGAGACGTCTGCCGACTCGCTATGGACCACTTGCATGGCCGACCCTTTGTAACGGCTGGTGCCGCAAAGGGTGTGGAAGCGCTCCAAGTAATATTCAAAGTTGGTCAGAATGATCTGCTTACGGAACTCTCCTGCGGGAGAGCCTGTGTAGCGTTCCAGGATGTCTTTGGCGATCTTGGCTTTCTTCTCATTCGCGTAAATGCGGTTGGTGCTGGGAATGAGGTACGGGTTTCCAATGAGGCCCGGCGGAAGGGGGGCTGCGGTCGATTTTTTTGACGTATTTTTCACACAGCGAGCTTACCGACCCAGGCTAGAGGTTTCAAGGACTTAGACAAGTGTGGTCCGGTTTAGTGCTCTGTGTTAACTGTGGGGGCTGATGGTGCTTCGGAAGTCAGGCCGCCGAAAGCGGAAACTCAGCATGGCGCGTTTCACGCTGGGCCTCAGTCTGCTGGTCGCAGCTGCCGTGCTCTTTCTCGGGTGGCAGGCTTGGGCGTTTTTGCGTTCCGAGTTCCCCGATGTTCATAAGCTCAAAACCCTCTATCCGGTGGTGGAGTACCGAGGGCGGGGGCGGCCATTTGATGTTCGCCTGATTCGGGGTCAACCAGCCGGGTGGACTCCTGTGGCCGAAGTGTCGCGAGTGGCTTTGGGTGCCGTCATTGTCAGCGAGGACTGGGCGTTCTTTCAGCACAAAGGCTACGACGCCCATCAAATCAAAGAGGCCATCTTAGAAGATTTAGAAGAAGGGCGCTTCGCACGCGGGGCCTCGACCATCACTCAGCAAGTGGTGAAGAACGTCTTTCTCGAGCAAGATCGGACGCTTTGGCGGAAGTTAAAAGAGCTGCTGTTGGCAGTGCGCTTGGAGCGCGCGGTAGGAAAAAGAAAGATTCTTGAAGCTTATTTGAATGTCGCCGAGTGGGGTGAAGGGATCTTCGGAATCCGTGAAGCCGCACGTTATTACTTTCAGAAAGGCCCTTCGCAGCTCACGGCCAAAGAAGGGGCTTTTCTGGCCATGCTTCTTCCATCGCCCAAACGCTACTCGGAGAGCTTTCGACGCCGGGAACTCAGCAACTACGCCGCAAAAACGGTGCGTTCGATCTTGGTGAAAATGACCCAAGCCCACTACCTGACGGAAGAAGAGCTCGGCGTGGTGTTGCGCCAGCCTCTCCCGTTTGAATCGGCCGGCATTCGCGCCGAAGAAGGCCAGGCAAGCGGCTCGGAACCCTCTCCCTCGGAAAGTGAGCCGGAAACTTGACCCGTCCGAGTGGCGTGCCTCACACTGAAGCTAGGATGCGGAAGAAACGGACCGGTCGCAGTTTCAGTCCCGCGATCGGCGTTTGGGCCGCTGCGCTGGCTTTCGTCTTTATCGCCGCCATTTGGTTTTGGCCCCGCACGGGCGCCGAGTGGACCCTCCGCAAACCTTCGGTCACCAAGCCCGGGCTTGCCCACGCCTTAGGCATGTTGAAGCGCTACGAGAGCTATCCTTCCGAAGTGGATTTGGAGGTGGACGGCAAACTTCAGCGCGTCGTGGTCCAGTACGCTTTTGAGCCCCAGCTTCAAGAGCAGATGGAGACGCTCTTTAAAACTTATCACCCGGATTTCGGGGCTTTCGTTGCGATTGATGCCGCTACGGGCCGAGTCCTCTCGATGGTCAGCTACGCGGAAGATCAGCAGTTGGCCGATAATCTGGCTCTTCGGGCCACTTTCCCTTCCGCATCGGTTTTCAAAATGGTGACCGCAGCGGCTGCGATCTCTGAGAAGAGTTACAGCGCGGAGACCGTCATTCCTTTTGATGGACGAAATCACACTCTCTATCGCCGCAATGTCTTGAAGACCGCTCACAATCGTTGGACCCGCCACATCACTCTGCGAGAGGCGTTTGCTCATTCGGTCAATACGGTCTTTGCCAAGATTGGCGCGTTGGTGGTGGGCCCGGAAGCGCTTGCTCGCTACGCCGAGCGATTCGGTTACAACCGCCCGATTCCTGCCGATGTTCCGGTGCAGGAGGGGCGCGCTCCGATCGAGAACAGTGACGTCTGGGCAGTGGCCGAGACGGCTTCAGGCTACACGCGGGAAACCACGATGAGCCCGCTTCAAGGCGCGATGATGGCTGCAACGATCGCGAACGATGGTCAAGCGATGGAGCCCTTTGCTGTGCAGTCGGTTCATGCGCTCGACGGAACCCCACTTTATCAAGCCGTTCCAACCGGAGCGGGTCAAGCCGTGCCTCCCGCTGTTGCTCAGGAAGTCCGAAAGCTCATGCGTGAAACGGTGACGGGCGGAACCTCGCGCCGCTCGTTTCGCGGTTTTTTCCGCGGCGATCTGGCGCACCTCGATGTGGGCGGAAAGACTGGAAGTCTAACCGGACATGACCCGGTCGGAAAATACGATTGGTTTGTTGGCTATGCTTCGGACGGAAAACAGCGGATCGCCGTGGCTGCCCTGACGGTGCACCGCAAATTCTGGCGGGTGAAATCCTCGCACTTGGCTCGAGTCGCCTTTGAGAACCACTTCCGCGGTCAGTGGAAAGAATCGTTTCAAGAAGCCCGGCTTTCTCCAGCCGTGGTGAGATAAGAAGGACGGGTCTGAGCCGATATGCGTGCCGTGGTTCAGCGGGTGAAAGAAGCCGAAGTTCGAGTCGACGGCAAAGTGGTAGGCCGCATCGAGCGGGGTTTGCTCACTCTCCTGGGAGTGGGTAAAGGCGATACGGAAGCTGACCTAGAGAAGCTCATCCGCAAAATCGTGAAGCTTCGGATTTTTGAAGATTCGGCTGGGAAGATGAACCTGGGTTTATCTGAGGTCGGTGGCTCGCACCTGATCGTCAGTCAGTTCACTTTGTACGGCGATTGTTCGCAAGGGAATCGGCCGTCTTTCATGGACGCAGGTCCCCCGGAAGAGGCGAAGAAATTCTACGAGCGCGCTCTGGAGCTATCGGAAAGCTTAGGCGTGCCGACGCAAGGTGGACGCTTCCAAGCCGACATGAAAGTTTCGCTCGTGAATGATGGTCCCGTGACTTTGATCTTGGAGTCCCCGTGACGGTCCATGTTCCCATCTTGGCGCCCCGGATCGTTCAAGAGCTCCTCGAAGCATTCAAGAGGTTGCCAGCTGATTCGCCGAGTTTTTGGCTCGTGGACTGCACCCTGGGAGGGGGCGGCCACACTTCTGAGTTTTTGAAAGCTTTTGCTGCCGATCCGGCTCTGGCCCGCCACCGAGTGCTCGCGGTGGATCAGGATCCGGGAGCGGTTGAGCGGGGGCGCGAGCGCTTTGCTCGTGAAATCTCGGAAGGGCGCCTGGAAATCCTT
>JACCDO011159916.1_pt1 | contig 12452 bp, 7 predicted proteins | sample 7446101 | NCBI WGS metagenome assembly JACCDO01 (sample SAMN15323440, study PRJNA562643) | freshwater metagenome | isolation source: river surface water | place: USA:Blue River Watershed | collected 2017-08-16 | reverse complement strand
CTTCACCAATATTCATAGTAAGATGATTATACCCAGTTGGAAGAAATAACACATCACCAGCATTTTGAATACATTGAAATGGTCTAAAACCATTATTTGCGTCAATATATTCTTCATTATCTTCATTTTTATCGTGATTTCGTGGTAATAATGATGGTGGTAATGGTAAATGTTTTACAAATTTCAAGAAAATTTCATTATACCATTCATATACTGAACCAAGAGGATTTTGATGTAAGTACACATAATTTGGTTGATCATATCCAGGTGGATAAATAAACCATCTTTTTTTACCATATACTAAACCTAACCATGTTTTACCATGAGTATGATATGGTAAACCAGCTCTTGAAGATCCCAATGATAGCATAAACCACGTTCTGTCATTATGTGCATTATTATTACTTGATTTAGTATTGTGCCAATCACTAAATATTTTTGGTACATTGAAATCCTCTAGTAAGTTTGGTATATTATCCATAATAGAAACATCAAATGTAAAAATATCATTAGTATTTGCATATTCAACTTTATCAATATTTTCTGCATATATTTTTAAATTGTCCAAAAATGTAGATATAGAAGTGCTATTATATACACTACCAGCACTATATACGATAGATGATTCACTGCCTAATACATTTAAACAAATAAAGTATAAGAATTATTATATATATAATAAATATCTAACCAGTTTTTACATTTTTATTACCATAATATTTTTTAAAATTATCTCTAGTCCATTTATTTTTTGCATTCCATTTATCATCAATAAAACCTAAATTAATATTATGGTTATTATGTATCATCAATTTGTATTTTTTATATTATCTACCTTTTATAATAAATGGAGTGCTCATTAAATCCTCTTTATTTAATTTATTCCAATTTATCTCACTATATTCTAGAATAGGAATATCGCATCCAACATCTAATGACTCTATTTCAAACAATTTATCATTTATCCATCCCCCTTCATTGATATTTATAGTATTTGCAAATGATATAGTTGTTAATTTTGAATAACCAACAATTATTGAAACTAATATTACTAAAATTGACGAAATTATTGTTATGATTCTCATATTGCATATAGATTGGTGTGTACTGCTGCTATTAGTTGTATTAGTCTTGACTTTTTTATCATTTTTTGGTTGAAAGAAAGCCTTATTACTTTTTCTTGTCATATCATATAATTGTACCAAATTTCGATTGATGATAAGTTTTATAAAACACTTACAGATTTGTAACAAGTAATATTTGCTGATAGTGCATTAACTTTGGATAAAATATTGACTTTTGTATCTGGTTTGAATGCAGCCTGGACTTCCTTCACACCACGCGCAGTGCAATTTGGTTGGGCGACTCCGGCCTTTGAACCGCAATCGACTTAAGAACTACTAAGACTTAACAACCTTAATACTAAAAACAATTACACTTTGTACCTTACCATACTTGTCGAAATTATTTTATATCAAGATATAAAAACTTAATTTACATTTAGATAAATTATATATCATATATACAAATAATTAGAAATCGAAAATTGAAATAATTAATACAATTTAAGGCATAAAAACGTAATCGATTGTTTTAGATAATTTTTCATTGTCATTTTCATTTTTTTTATGTGAAATATCTTCAAGTGGACTATTATCATTAGGTTTATTTTCATCGTTGAAATTAAAGCCATACATTGCACCTGGAACATATGGTTCTCCAAATATATTAACCGTAGGACTTACTGTACCACCAAATGATGGAGCTGAAGTAGAATCTGGTAGACTGGTATCAACAGGTGTAGGTCTATCACATCTTGAAGTATATGAATATGCTTGTACAGGATAACAAATACCACCATATATTTTAAATATAAACTGAGTACGATCAGTTCCATTAAATCCACAACCTTGCCACTGTGCATTAACGTATGGTAAATTTGTCAGCCTGCCAAATAATCCTCCACCTAGCCTTAGAATATATACTCCGTCACTTAATCTTTGATAGCATTCATATGTTCTAATATCTTCACATACTTTACCGGTTGCAACTACTCTTCTACCTTCAATATCAGATATATAATATGGTGCATTTGTCGCAATTAATGGCCAAAAACTTGTGGCAGTTAATGTATTCAAATCATTCCAATTTCTCGTAGATATTGTTGTGCAACGAAAACATTCACCAGTATTTTGATCAGGATATACCATATCCATATTAACTAAATTTTCAGCGCTATGAAATGTAAATTCTAGTGTAGATTTAGTCCATTTAACTAAAATTTTAGATGAGTAATCTCCTTTATACCATTCCCCGGTACTTTCGATATAAACTTGCCATGATATTTCCCAAAAAAATCTGGCTTTTAAAGCGTCAAATACTTTAATTATATATATTCCCTCATCTTCAATTGCACTTGGACAATATCTAACTAAAAAGGGGTCAATTTGGTCACAATGAGGATGAAATGTATCATTTGTTAAATCTGGTGCACGAACCGTTAAAACTGCTGTATCCCATCCATCTAAAAAATGATCTGATAACCATAACAGTATACATGAACCGTTATGATATTCAGTTCTAATATTTTCAACATTTGCTTCATCTTTACCGAATAGTATTGTCCCGCCATAAATTGCGGTTGCTGATATATTAGCAGCAGAACTTTCTACTTGTGTTAACCTCTGTTGTTGTGACCATCCGTTTCCAAATTTTTTAAATACATATGATACTTGAATTGGTTTAGTACTATTACCTTGTAAAGTAACAAGTATATTATTATCTTTCAATACCAATTCTCTGGGTCCAAATAAAACATCACCATTACCATCACCATCTGAAAACAAACGTTGTTGTAAAGACCATCTACTATATGGTACAGTGTTATATGAATACTCTTGAAAAATATAAACAGATTCTTTATTTTCCTTCAATGAATATTCCATATTTATATTTGTAGTATAATCCTCTAACGATGAAGGATTAACTGGGCAATCAATATCAGAACGAGCATGTTTTGTAGATATACCGAAAGCAGCAGTGCCATCACCCATAGACAATCCCTCACCAAATCTTTTAACTCCTAAAAAATAACCAAATTTAACACAATCACGTCCTGGTTGCCAAAACTGTAAATCTTGGGCGGTAAGTTTTTGTTGCTGTGACCATCTAAAACCTAATGCTTGTTCAGCAGCACTCGGATTTGATGATTTCCCACGATGAAACACATACGCACTACCACCTTTATCACCAACAGTTGAAGCCTCAACTCCACCTACAACGAAATCATTTTTTGCAGCTGAAATAGCAATATCTCCATAAACAGCTACATATCTTCCAAAAGAAGCAGAAGTTAAAGAGTCTCTTGGCAATAACTTAATTTGTTGGGTCCAATATATACTGCCACTAGGACGATCAAAAATATATGCTGCACCTGCATTCTCATAACTATAATCAAAAGTTTCGTAAATTTTTTTTGAAGAAGATATTATCACTCTATTTTCATTCAAAGACATAAATGCCCCAAATTCGTCGCCAGTCTCCCCATCATTAGGAACTAACTTTTGTACTTGTGACCAATGTCTTAATGTACCATTAAATACATAAACTGAACCAGCATCTTGAGCAGGTGCTGACACCAATAATGTATGTTTACTATTAACCATCCATTTGCCAAATTGATCGCTGCTTGTAGCCCCATCTCGTGGAACTAATTTTGCTTGTTGCGTCCATACCTCATATCCTGTTCCAGCATATCCATCATCAGTGGTATGAACATAAATACCAGCACCGCCACTTCCTTGATATCCACTAATGAGTGTTCTAAATCCTCTGCCATATATATATGGTGGTGTATTACCATAAGTATCACCAGCTTCGGATACGTATAATTTTGCCTGTAACGAAAATGATGAATTCACGTGATATAATCTAGTCAAATAAACAATTCCTATGAATAGCAGAAAATATAACCGCATCATAAATAATGAAGTGAATATTTGTATTTCTGTTTTTAAAATCGTATCGATGCTTGTTGGGTTTATTTGGTACTTCTTGTGCCAATACTTTTGGTTTTACTTTTGGTATTTTTATTTATCCGGTGGTGCCGATTTTTTCAATAAATGTTTGCTTCATATCTAATTATTTAACAGAAAGATTTTAATATCTATTAAAATATTTATCGGTTAAATATAATTGTAAGTATAAGAAATTAAGAATTTTATTTATTTAAAAAACGGTATCTAAGTTCTAGTTCTTTTTCGTTCTAAGTCAAAATCACGCGGAATTCGAAAAAAATTTAATAAAAAAAAATATTTATTACAGTAATAGACAACAACAAAAAGTTTACAATAATATACACCAAGTTTGACATAACTCTTGTAGTCATCGGCTAGAATGACAACATTTGTGAATAAATTTGGTGTATATTTTAAAAAGTTGAAGTCATTGTATGACTCTCATCCATTTACTATGAATACAATGTTTGGTGGTGCTGTATATTTTGCAGGTGAGCTTGTTGTTAAAGTTGATAGTGCTAAAGATAAGTATAACGATGGCAAGTCTATAAGTTATATATTAAGAAATGATATTGATTGGAAACGTGTAAGTGAAATAGGAGTCTTGGGCTGTATTGAAAATGGTGTTTTTATGTTGACTTGGTACAACTTTTTGAATCGAGTTGTTGGGTCAAATATCCATACGTATACTGTATTGATCAAATGTTTATTTGATCAAATATTCTTTGCAAGTCAAGCAGATTTATTATTTCTTGCGCTATGTGCTTATCAGAATAAAGCACAATTACCATTAGCAATTGAAGAAGTTAAAAAATCATTTTTAACAACCTGGATTAATGATTGTAGCATTTGGCCTGTTATTAATTTTATTGGTAACATTTATTATTATTATCATCATTATTATCATCATTATTAATTTATTAAATAATTACTTATGTCTAGGGTTTTCTGCTGTACCTGTGAATTTGCAACCTAGTTATATGTCAGTTGTTCAATTTTTTTGGCAAGTCTATATGTCATCTGTAGCAAATAAAAGTAATAATAATGTCACGGATGATCGTTTGTTAGAGATGATATTTTTTGGTATGGACACCAATAATAATGGTTATATTACTGGTTATGAATTATATCAGGCGTTATTGTTACGAGGAGTAAAAGTGCATGTTCATGAAGTTACAAAAATGATAAATGACGTACATGCACATAGTAATAATAATAATATTAATAATAGTAATAGGGTATCATTAGAAGAATTTAAATGGTTAGCACGGGGTCTAACTAAAAATGAGAATAATTTTGATAAAAATACAGAAGCAACTAAAAATATTTCATATCATGATAGTAGTACATCTAAATTATGGTTAAAGATTATACATAGTCATGATTTATCATTGGAGAAAGGTGCTAAAGCTATTATTAAAAGATTAGATCATTTAGATGATATTAAACGTTACAAACAAGTTACAGAAAATAATGATGAAATTAATCAACAATGGCACGAGGATAGAAATAATGCTCTTTACAGAATGAACATAGGTACATCGTTACTTATAACGTTAGCTCTGATTCGTAAGGTTTTATTTAAAATATAAGGTTAAGTCTTTACTTTGTCTGATGTTAATGATTATAATTTATTTTATCATAAATTTAATTATGGTCATGGTTTACTAATTAAACTTATATTTATATATTATTGTATACATTATTTTTAACTATGCTAAAAATTTTCATCAATATTTAGATATTTTTTAAGAATATTTTTTTATGGTAAAGGAACATAAAGATATTAATATAAAAATTAAAGATTTAACATTTTTTATACATAAAAAATTATTTACAGATTCCTAATGCTCTAAATGTTGGTATTAAATATTCATTAGGTAATGTTTTAATGCCGATATTCATACTTTCGATGTCTGATGAAGTTATTTTTTTTTTTTTATTTAGTAATACAACCTTGTCATACATATTTTTCACTTGTATGTATTTCAATTTTCCACGAATATTAATAGGTATAGCATTAAATTTATCGATAGATATAATTGGAATCACGTTACTAGCTTTTCCAATTGGCATCGTGTTTTCATCATTACATAATTCTTTTCCAATAACTGTATTATTGTTGCTATTGTTACTTATTAACTTTTTATCTATGTAATCATAATGTACGGTTGAATTGATTAAGTTTTGTTTACTGATGTTAAATTCCATTAATTCTTTATCATTTTGATAACCATTAGTTGTTTTAATCATTTCATTAAGTACTTGTTGATTTTGCATTAAAGAATTAATGCAATTATTAACTAGTGTATTTCGTTCACCAAATAAATTTGATGATTTTGTTTTAATAAGTTCTAACCTGCTCGACAAATAATTTATACGTTTTATTATTGTGCTATATATGATGGTTGAAATTGTTAAATATCAATTATATAAAATCAAATATATAATGACTTACATGATATTGTATTGTCCATTTCGATCAAACTCAGTGTCCAGTGTATGTGATACAAATTCTAAATCATTGCAAATTCGCTTAAATTCTATTTCTAACTGGTGTATAGCTTCTTGCATTATCTCACTATAGCCTGTTTTTTGTTCTTGTCCTAATCGATTGTTTTTGAGTATTTCTATTCAATTTTTGAAGTTTCAACGGATGCATCCGGTTCTGGTAGAAATGACTCCCCAGAAATCAATCGATAATTGAATATTATTGCATAAGACTACTATTAATTTCAATTTTGCCATAGCCAAAAATAATTATTCTTATTACATTTATGTAATATATAATTTTTATTTAAAATATGCACAAAAGTTGCTATAAATGATTATTTAGATTAATAATACCTAAAAAAATTGATTTATTTCTTATTTAATGGTAAAAATAAAGTGGTAATGGTTTTTGAATATTATCATCATAGGGATTAGGGGTTGAGAACAAGTAGATTTACTCAGTAGAAGTGCCACATTGAATTGAAAATAAATTCACAAGTTTATTAATTGGGGCCATATTTAATAGCTAGTTGTAACTAACACTGATATTGTTATAATAAATATTAAGGCGATATAAAAAGTTTGGATAACTGGAAGTATAAGATTTATCATTCGTTTTGAGATATGTTACTTAACTCCTCATTGAATACAACATCTTCAAAAAGACATTCGACATTTGATATTGGTAAAAGCAGTGAGTATACAAGTGCAATACAATTAGATGATGTATCTTCACCAATTGATCGTTATGGTATAGACTTCACGAGTATAATGCCACCCTGGATACCATGTGATTATAAGACAAATTTTGTTTTTAATTATTTGCTGCTAGAATTTCAATTACCAGAAAATTATTTTGATACATTGGAATTAGAGAAAAATAAACATTATTGGAGTGTTTCAATTTGGTTAGATTCATGTACCAGATTATCATCTGATTTAATATTACATAATAATTCTACTAATAGAACATTTTTGTATGCATTCGAGATACCAATTGATATAATAAATAAAGAATTAACTGCGACGGTGTTATTTCATTTAGTAGTAAAATTAATTCATAGTGAAACATCAATACCATTGGCACATTCATTAATTCATTTATCTATACCTATTTGTCCAAAATTAAAGAATTTACAAAATTTTAATAATAAAAATGTATATGATGGTTATAACTCTGATAATGCTTTGCAATCACTAGCGCGTTTAAGAAAAGTAAAAAATGAACATGACTCAAAAGGTATTAAAAATGCAATACAAAGTAGTAATAGTATTCAATTAAATATTTCAAAATGTACTCAAATATCTATTGAACCAAGTTCATTAATTTCCATATTAGAAATATTACCAAAAAATTTAATTTTTCCGAGTTTTAAGGTATTGTGTAGTGTATTGCCTTCGCATAGTAGTGCTAGTCATTGGAAAGTACAAAATCATCAATTTAATTTGCGTTTATTTCCATCATTCATACCATCTCCAAGAGATATTATGTGTCATTTATTAACACAGCATGAAAGATATAACACAAAATTAAGAACAAATGAACATGCATTAATGGATCCAGAAAATATTATCGCTGTTGAAAGAAGAATATATCTCACAGTTACAGAATTACAACTTTGTCCAGATTTATTGAAAATGTGTACTAATAGCAATCTTATAATATCCGCTCAAGGCTTATGTAATGATTTAAGTTCTGAAACTGAAACAAAAGCTAATGTATTAAATAAAAATATTTTTTTGGGTACAGTATATAATCAAAATGGTGATTGGCTGAACCAAGTTGAAATTAAATCAAGTATAAACATTGGTGATCGAATTGATAAAATAAAATTTATTGTGTCATTAATATTATATACAAATGGTAAAGTTCAAAATCAATTATTATGTGAAGGTGATTTAATTTCTCAGAATAGTTCAGGAAATAATAATGATTATCAACTAAATTGTGGTATATTCGATGTTTTATTAAAAGTTCCAATTAAATCCCATACACATGGAAATTGTATTGTATATCCCGAATCAATCGGGAAAATAACAGTCAAAGTAGATATTACTGGTGATGGTTTAGATCATCCTAGTATAATTACAAATGCAACAATGATTAATAAATATAATGCAACACTTGATGCATTTTTATCATTATCAGCTACAAATATTTTGACAAATGATACATTACCTTTTAATGAAATGATTGAAAATGTTACAATATTGGGATTGGTCGATTCATTTGCATGTTTAGCATCTTGTACGTCGAGAATAGCACTGATGAAATTAAAAATCAATATTTCAACTTACGACCATATTACTATATCTCAAATAATGTTATTTATTGAAGAATTTGCAACTAAATTGACTCGTAATAATATGTGTGATCGTAATACATTGCTCATGATAGGTAAAATATTATCTGATGATATATTATATGCAGCACATTTAGCATTTGCATTATGGTTACATCATTGGGTTGAAGAACAGAATTTGCATTCAACCTCTAGCTCATTGCATTTAGCAATATCTTTAAATGAATTAGTTGATGAACCAGATGTATTAGCAGAAGTGTCAAAATATGAGAGTTTACAAAATTCGCATCGATTTTTTAATAAAAAAGAGTTTTTATCAATACGTACAGCATGTGCTTGTTTAAGTTTATTACGTCACTCTCGTAGTAATTTAACTGGTTATAACTTTAATCAAGAGGAACAATTCAAAATATTACATTCATTTATGTTGGATAATGATAGTATTGATAAGTTATCTAATCATTTAATGCGTAAAATTTTATCTCATGGAAGTAAATTGCTTGAAAATTTAATAGAGAAAACAAGAAATGCTACAGATGATATATTAGAAATAGATTTTAGTGACGAGAATGTATTACTTATCGTTGAAAAGTTTCAGCAAGATGTTGATAATATTTTAAGTAATGTTGTTGAATGTGTGTCATTGGTAGTTGATGGTAGTGGTATTTTAACATCAACAATAGCATCTGTAATCCTATCATTTATTTCAACAACAATTACTGCTTTACATATGATTACAACATTGTTACAAAAAGTTAATATTGAGAATAATATGAATTATACTGATAATTTGGGAATTGAAAGGTTGTCAATTTTATTGACATTGATATCATATATATTAGATTCTCAATCAACAGGTATAGACAAATTGTATTCTAAAGGTCCTACAAGTTTAGGATCTGGACCTTTAGGTAGAGATCTTCAAAGATATTCTGCAATAGATGCTGAAGCTGCATTATGCAATGAATATATTACAAATGCAATAATTTCTATAACAGATTATATTTCAAATGTTTCTACTCCACTCTATTTGAAATCACAAATGATTGATTCTAATAGCGATATTAATAATGATTTGACAACTAAAAATATTTATAGTTCATTATTATTAATAAATTCATTGTCTTCAATGAGTTTAACTATATCAACTATGATGACAGCTAATTTACAAAATTTTGTGAAACTAGATACAAATTATGAAGACCAAGTATATCCTCATGTTCATATATCTTCATCTTATCTAAGTGGTGAACAAGCATTAGAATACATGATGGAACGTGCAACATTTTTAGAAGTATTATATGGTTGCTCTAAATCAGCATCATTACTTTTATCTACCGGGATAAATTATTTAAATATTAAGTCGTCTACAAAAAATATAAGTTATGTGCCAGAATTCAATTTAAAACTTATTTTTTCGAATAGATTAATATTAGATGATATATTGAATTGTGTTATGAAAGGATTGCATAATTATGATGCTAATGTCAATGACTCTGCAATAAGTATAATATTTCGCACAATAACATATCAAAGTCATCATAAAAATGATTATGATTTATCTAAGAATCGTAATGATGTATCTAATTTGTCATCTTATCATATTGTAACGTTTTTATCACATGCTGTATTGAGTATTGCACAGTATTGGCATGGTTTAGAAATTTTATTGCAAAATAAAGAGTTGTATTCTTATAGTGATAATAGTAATAACAAGAATCAATTATTTATGAATTTGAAATTAAATAGTGATGCTATTGCAAAAACATTGCATTTTGATTTAACTATTTTAAAAGAAGCGGCTTCCACATTATGCATTTTATGTAGTAATGATTCACAATTATCTGTTGAAAATATGTATATATTCATACAAAAAAATGAAAGATATAAGCATAAAAAAAGCAATAATAATAGTACGGATGAAAATTTTAATAATTTTTTTTATCGAAGTGATATTATTACTGTTGAAGATGCATTAGAAGGTGGGCCAATAATGCAATGGTTACGATTATGGCAAATATTAGTCATTTCTTTAAGTGATATAATTAAATCATTGAGTATGATTATTAAAGTGGTAGATTTGTCATTATTTTCAGTCAATAAAAGTGGTCACCAAGATGATAATATATTTATCATATTAATTCGTATGTTGATTGAAATAAGTTTGTTAACACCTATTAGACTAGATGATGATAATAATAGTAATTTTAATCATGAAGAAAGTATTGTTAAAGATATATCACGTCCAGATTTGGCATTATTCTGTTTAGAAGAAGGATTTATTATCAACAAAATTGGATCAAGTAAGCATGATAGTGCAATGATAATATTAAAAATATTAATAAGCACAGCAAGTTGTTTGATTACCCATGATGATAATAATAATGGTCCCAGTAATGAACAACATAAATTATTAATGGATAACAGTCGATCATTAATTATTAATTCGTGTATTGATTTATTAGTATTGTTACAAGATATGAATGAGCCGATCGAAACATCATTGGAGTCGTTATTTATTAATTATATCATAAATTTAGTTGGTTTAACATTACCACATCAAGTAAAAAGTAAAAGGGGTGATTCTATAAATATTATTCCTTCCTTAAATGTTATTACATCAATATTGTGTTTGAATAGTGTCAATATTTATGATTATAATATAACAATAAATGAACGTCGTGGTTATAGTAGCGTTATTCAAGAAGTATATCAAGTGTTATTGTATAGAGGCAAAGGTTTAAATTACATTAATAATGATCATAGTGATTATTTTCCAATTCTTATGATTAATAAAATGTTTAATACATTACAACGTAAATTAACATGTTATAGATGTTATATATTTGGTATTATATTATCATATGATATACTTGATGACATAGATACATCCGTTTCATTACGAAATGTTTTAAATCAATTGAATAATGAACAAATTATAGAAAGATTACAATGGAATTATGCAATATTATTTTCATTATCATCATTGCAATTTTTACTATCTAATGTTTTATTATCAAAAAATTATAATCATATAGATATAATATTTAATGAATTTTTAAGAATATATAATTCTAAATTATATTCAAGTAATGCAATTGGTGAAAAATTAAATATAAAATTAATTCAGTCGAAACAAATATCAACAGTAAATAATATTAATAATACTGAAAAAATGAAAAAAGAAAGAGAAATGAATCGATATACAAAATTTATTATTAATCCATGTAAACTTAATGGTTATGGTTATTTTGGTGCATGTGAAATGATAAAATTATATTTACATGATAATCATAAAAATAATAATAAATACACCGCTATGCGAATTGAAAAAGGACAACAAATTATAAGGTCAATATGTAAAGAATTATTATATGCTGGTGAATGGGATGTATGTTATCGTATGCTTGAAAATCGATTAGATATTTATAAAAATGAAATGGAATCACATTTACTAAAATCACCTGCTCATAATAGATATTTAACATTAATTAATGAATTAGAATTAACAAAAGAAAAATTATTAGATCATGGTAATCATGATACACATAATAGACCCTGTCCATTATATTATGCTGTTAAATTTAGTATATCACCATTAGATAATATTATCAATAATTTAAAAGAAACTGATACATTT
>JACCDO012056197.1_pt1 | contig 12453 bp, 6 predicted proteins | sample 7446101 | NCBI WGS metagenome assembly JACCDO01 (sample SAMN15323440, study PRJNA562643) | freshwater metagenome | isolation source: river surface water | place: USA:Blue River Watershed | collected 2017-08-16 | reverse complement strand
GTAATGTAGATATCTGACCAAATTCAGTAGGCAATGATGTTAATTCATTCATTCCTAAATTAATCTCTTCAATAGGCGTGTACTGCAGCATGTCTATACCAGCGAGACTTTGCAGCGAGTTATCGTATAAATTCAACAGTTTTAAATGAGACATTGCCGTTAGCAGGGACTCCTTGCACAGAATATTAATATTGTGATTAAACTCAGCCTTTCGTTTCGATAGTAACAGCTCTTCTACTTTCGCCTCGGGGTCTGATAAAAGAATCTCTTCCACCTTGCGGTGGTCGCGTTTGATAAACATTTTCTCTTATTTACTCCTATGAAGTGCGACCTAACCCAGCTTCTTCCTTATACTTTTTTTTTCTTTTTCAAAATTACCATTAAAAGTGGTGTGGAATATTAGTAACTTTGGAGTGAAGAGAGAGATCGTGGATGGATAGACTAGGGCGATATATGGCCAGCTCTTATATTTTATGAAGATAAAGAGTAGAAGCTTCAAGAAGTCCAGCAACTACAATCTTACTTTTACAGCAACAAATAGTAGGCCCTAAAAACGAGGGAAATCGTCGCTTTTAATAGCGATAACGTAAATCGCCAGGCTCACTGTCAATGTTGGCTCGGTCTGAGAGTAGCCCAGTAAGTGCCTCATCGGATGTTGAAACTGGGTGCACGGAAGTAACGAGGCAAGCTAGTGATCCTGTTACTAAAGCCGAGGTAGAAGATGCCAAGAGTAGATTTAAAAACGACCCTTTTATTCCTATTTTCTTGCCACAATCTATGCAAAAGAGCATAAAAAACTTGTCGGGATCATCAAAATTCATTAATAAGATAAATGTCTTCGGTAGCTTGAAGCTATCTTCGAAGAAACAGACTCCTTTTGTCGAAACATTTCTTTGTGCAATATGCGGTGAGAATGAGTCGATTACCAACTCGTTTGTCACCAAAACATGTCCACATGAGCATCGATATTGTTTAAATTGCATGAAACATTGGATTAATACTTTAATTCAAGATGGAACTATTATCTTGCATTGTCCAGATGCCTCATGCGTTAAAAGTTTACATAATAGTATTCTTGACTCAGACGAAGTTCAACAATTGACTACCGCCGAGGTATTTAGCAAATACACGCGATACAAGAATGTACAAAGTAACGATCGTTACCGAGAATGTCCAAGCTGTAGTACATCGGTAGTTCATGAGGCTGTAAACCCTGAAATTATTTGCGCTAAGTGCAATACTAAATACTGCTTCATGCATGGGAATGCTCATCCAACTATGACTTGTGATAAGTATGCCGTGAAAATTAATAATGAATTAAAATCAAGTGCAGCTTTAATTAATCGCATCACCAAAAAGTGTCCTCAATGCAAAGCGCCAACTGAAAAGAATAACGGATGTAACCATATTACGTGCAAAATATGTCAAAGTAATTGGTGCTGGATCTGCAACAAGTCAATGCAAGATGTTATGGAGCATTATACTGTAGATTCCCGTGATGGCTGCCCTGGTTTACAGTTCACTGATCCCGGTTGCAACTGCAGATACCTCTGTTGGCAGCACTGCTTCGTGAACTGTAATATCATATTCCCTTGTTGCTCTTGCGCTAGTCTTATGACCCAATTACCGGACTCAATATCCGGTGTAATGATGTTGATTCCATACTTGGTTCTCGCCCCAATTGTCGGCGTGATTGTTGTTGCTGGAGGCCTTGTAAGTATAGTGTTTTGGATTCCGGCGATTATTTATGCCGTTAATCATGAAACTAACCCTTTTAAAAGACTAGATTGCAGCTTCTACTACGACGTCATTTACAGAGTGGTCGAGGAAGGTGCTAAAGCTGCCTTATTACTTGTTGTCTTCACACTGCTTTCGTTACTCTCAATAGCGTGGGCTCCCATCGGATTTTTGATAGCTATTTTTCTTTCTTTAATTACTTGCTCAAGCAAAGACGAAGACTTTTGGCCGATAGTACTTGTGCCGTTCTACTTGTTCGCCGCAATGGTATATAATGACGATAGCTAGCAACCGTTAATGGATGGACTTGACAACCACTTCCACCTGTAGCGAGCGAGGAGAGATGAGTTAGGATAGTCCAAACGTGCATCTGCCGGGCGAGGTTGTTGATGTAATTAACCAGGATAATATACTAGATTGTAGCCGTTGACAGAACCCTTCGTCTTCCGAGCCCTGTCTGTGGGGTATTTGACTGCATCCAAAAAAAAAATACAAATCTAAAAACTATTTGGAATGAAGCCTAGAAAAAGAGACGTTGCTCGGGTATTGGATGATGATGTTATTGACTCACAGCCCGATGAAAAGAAGAAGGACATATACGTTCGTCGGTTGTCGTTGCTGGGATCGATTGTTGCTGGCTTGTTACTTGTATTCTTTCTCTTAAGTAATCATGTTCACCAGTATCTGCGGAGAGAATTAGTTTTTCATCATCAAAATATAGACCAGAATATTGAGAGAAACAATAATTTAAGAGTAGTGTTGGCAGTAAATAACACCTTGCCACCAATGCCACCAAAAGTTGTAGTGCCAGTAGAAGTTAAAGCAAATGTCAATAGTATCGATGAAATCAACATGTTAATAGATGAGTTACGAGCACTTAAAGAGATGGGTACAGTTATGGAAACGAATGAAGTGGCTTTGCTCAAGATTAAACAGTTACAGGATAAACTAAGGCCATATCTGTTGAGTACCTATGGTCCAGAGCCATATTTAGTTGAAATGAAATTAACTTTCCCTGATTCAATGTTAGATTCCGGCGAGAAGTTTGATAGTATAATAATAGAGCTAGCCCCTACCGCATTAGTACCATATAATGTGTATTACTTCTTGGAAACAATAAATAAATTTAAGAATGGTGCATTTCACCGTAACGCGGGGCATGTGCTCCAAGCACTCGTGAGACCAAGTAGGAAAGGATTAGCGTTTCAGGAGTACCATCCTGGATTCCCTCACAAGCAATATACATTGGGTTATGCTGGTCGACCTGGTGGACCAGAATTTTACATTTCAACTCTTGATAACACGGCGAATCACGGACCTGGTTCCCAAGGCTCGAAGACTGAAGCAGATGGCATAATAGGCAAAGTATATGATTCTCGCAGTATTAACGTGGTCAAGAGAATGACGAAGCAGCCGGGGAAGGGACCGTCGGGCTTTATCAGTGACACACTCAATTTTATTACTATTACTGAGCTCAAGATTATGCAGCGACCTGGTGTGTGAGCGAGCTCAAGTCAGTGAGCAAGCAGATGAAGCCAAACCGGTGAAGTATATGAGTCAGGAGAGTATAAAGTAGGTAAAACAAGTATATTTGAGATTAATGTATATAATAAATTGACAAATAATTTTGCAATGACAATGAACACTATATTTCTACGGAATGTTTTACATCTTAGACTACATATTAGTCACTCAAACATTTGTACATTCTTCTACTACTTAAATTATCATTAGGAACCAATATCAACATGGAAAATCTATCTTAAAATTTCTCATTGGTCAACTTCTCGAGTCGAACCAAGATGTGCTTTGCGTAAGTAAGACGACGAAGTTGGGTGATGTTCTCTCTTACATACGCCATGATAGCATTGCGCTGTCTTTCATCACTCACATCAATCACTTTTTGCACGACGTAATTAGCGTATGGATCACGAACCATCGACTCGAGGACACAGTGACCGGTCTTGGCATCGACTGGACTGTTAAGATCGAAGGTTACGTTAATAATTGTCCATATCATCTCATCGCGGTCACGCTTGGACGCATATTGCAAGCATTTCTCTACCACATTAGAAGCAAATTTGTGTTGAGAGAAATCAAGTAAACGAGCTTGTACCTCCTTGATAAGCACTTGTCTGTCGGCCTCCATACCGTGTTGCATGATAAATTGAATGACGTAATTACCATAACAATCTTGGACTAACTCGGCACAACAGTCGCGCAACTCCTCAAGAATTGGCTTCTTTTGCTCGTTGTTGCAGTGCTCCAAAGTGCGTTGTACAACACGGCAACCATATGGATGCGATGCTAGCTCCTTGACCTTGCCCTTGAATGTGTCTAGAATAAATTGAATTCTAGATGCTAAGATTTCTTGGGTCTCTGGTACTGCAGCCTCGCGTGCTACTTTGGATACAATCTCAATGCACTTTTGAATCACGTGGTTACCGTTGGAGTCGTAAACACAGCGTAATAAAACTGGAGGATTCTCAAATTCAGTGAGTAACTCCATTAAACGTGGTGTGGATACATACTCTAACGCCTTTTGGACGACGCGGCAACCATACATTTGCATGGAAAGTGTGACGCACTGTCCAGTCAACAACATGGACAAGTTGTCGCATTGATCGGATGTGCCGAATTCGAACAACTTTTGTAAGACGTAGTTACCGAAAACGTCGGTCATAAGCATTGGGGCGGATGGCATGATCTCTTCGAATATCAACTGCTTATCAGCATCAGGGCACACTTCTAGACGTTGTTGAATGAAGCGAGAACCGTGTTGATCTTGGCAAAAGGCTACCACGTGACCAAGCAAGTCGGTCAAACCCCATTGTCTTGACTTACCATATGTTAGTCTGAACTCATCTACTAATGGGTCGCGCATAGGGTTAACAGCACTGTTGTTTTGTTGTGAGTTGCGGTCGTTGTATCGGTCGTTAGCTCTGTTGTTGCGAGAACCGCCACGATTGTCACGATCACGATATCCATCATTGCGATTCATACCTAAGTTGCGATCATTTCTACCGTCCATACCAAGATTATTTCTGCCAATGCCGCCATGAGTGTCTCTTACACCGTACATGTCGATGTGATCCATACCGCGCATGTTGTTCATTGGTTGACCAGGGATACCTTGGTAGTTTGGAGCAACTCTGCTTGGGGCATATTGTTGTTGGGCATTATTAGGATATAAAACACGACGCATTCCACCATCAGTACCTGATACTGCATACCCTTGATTTAAGTTATCTTGGTTGTTATAGTAGGTGCTGCCAGCATTGATAGGAGCAGATCCATATACTCCAGTGCCATAAATATCACCGCTACTTGCTTCTTGTGATGCATACACTATGTCTTGGGTATATTGATTGCCAGCGACACGGTAGTATACTGGTTGGCCAGTTGACGAATCAACATAAACAGGTTGTTGAACGTAGTAATTGGATTGTAATGGCTGCTCAGCAACGTATTGAACATTACCATACTGATTAAAACTTTGAACACCATTACTTCCTCTGCCAGGTGCTGCACGATTTTGTGCTGCAGCAGGTAATAATGGTTGTACTGCTGGAGGTAAGTTGGTGGAAACAACAGCATTCATATTTAATTGTTGCATGGAAGCAGTTGTTCTATCTAATGCTGCATCAATTGATGATGCAGATTGTAAGTACAATCCTGCTGCACGAGGTGATCTAGAAGATGGTAACAAACTATCTGATGAATCAAATCCTTCGGCAATAGATGATAATCTGCTAACTTGACTAGAATACAATGAAGGAGTACCAGGAAAATCATCTTGAATACGATCAACTGGAGTCTTTGGTTTTGAATCAAGATTAAATGATAATAAAGCAGAACCAGCTGAATTGTCATCTAAATTTGTTGCATTTAATCGGGAAGAACCAGCTGCAAACATATCATCATTAAAGTTACCAGATTTAATAGCTGCATCATCATCATGTAATGAAGCTGGTGCAGACATACTACGCTGAATTGGTGGATTCAAAAATGATATTGATTGTCCATCTAGATGAAGAGTAATGAGTAAGTATAAAGGAATGAGGAGATCATCAAGAAGTAGTGAAATAATTCAATTCAACACTCGTCGAGAAAATACTCAATAGGTAAGAGTAAATACACGATGGCAATAACTAGGCGATGATACTTACCATTGGAGGCTTCGAACATGGTTACCTCGAGAAGGAGCGACTAGGAGCGACACAAAGGACTGTTGCTTCGCAAGTTTTTTTCTCTTCAAGCGAAGATATCTCTTTTTTTGCCAATCAATTTCTACCCTAACCGGTTCCAATCCCACTAAAGAAGATAAACAGATAAACAGATATTCATGGAGGACAAAGTATAACCATAACAGGCGAATGATACTACATACAGCTAGTTGCTACAACAAAATATTTATTGTTACTTATTGTATTAATACCGATTTCAATCCTGTAAATTAGGTATTTTGAATAAATATTATTACTTCTTCCTATGCTTACTAGATCAGTAAAGTGAACGAAGTACTTTTGTTACTATATTAAGGGCCTGGTCCTTGTCAATTTGACTTCGGACTTTCACTGAAGGTTTTATATTACCCTGAATCTGGGCAGAGAAAACCAAATATTCATGGTGCCATTGCTGCTATCAGTGCTCATATCTTTGGTCACTGCTAGCTCTAGTGGGAAATGCGTCTCCGTTGAGCAGCTCTCACTTGTATATGACGCCGAGGTGGGAGACAAGGTGCATTTATTATTCGCTGCTAATGATGATGTTCCTTCAACAGATTATTATTGCTACTTTGGTAATAGTGCTACCAACTTAATCTCCAAAGTTGCTGCTACTGGTACTACATATAGTATTGACTCGTACAAATCACCTGTATTATATCAATGTGTTAGTGATACTCTTGATTTGGGTAACAAACAATATTTTTACCAAGTAAAATGTAGTGATGGTACATCATTATCTGATGTCAATTCGTTTAAGTCACATCCCGGTATCGGTATTATAAATGAACCAATAACCTGGCATATCTTTGGGGATCTAGGTAATACACAGAATTCAATCAATACTGTTTCTGAGATTGTAGATAATGAAAATGCACTCACTCATTTTAGTGGTGGTATCATAAGTTTAGGTGATTTGTCTTATGCTAATGGAGATGAACCATTATGGGACGAGTGGGCGAATATGGTTCAAGCAGCAACCAAGTCAATTCCTTTATTTACTACTCTTGGAAATCATGAGTGGTTTGATGATGCGAATTATGCCTTCACTGCGTACTTGGCTCGAACATACAACCCAAAAATTAATAATAAACGAGAATTGTACTATTCATTCAACATGGGTCCCGTGCACTGGGTGATGATAGCAGGATACTGCTCGGAAATGAGTGATGTAAATACGCAACCATGTCTTGCTGATGGATCAGCTCAAAATTTATGGTTAAAAAGCGATCTCGCAAGTATAGATAAGTCACTAACTCCCTTCACAATCGCAGTATTCCACCAGCCTTATGTGAACTCGAACACTGCGCACAGAATGGCAGAGGAAGGTAAGCCCATGCAAGATGCTATTGAGAGTATTCTATATTCATATAAAGTTGATCTTGTGTTTTCTGGTCATGTTCATGCATATGAACGATCATGCCAAGTTTACCAGTACACATGTGTTGATGATGGTCCATTGTACATCACTCTAGGCGACGGTGGCAATGCTGAAGGTTTGGCCACTAGATGGGAATCGCCTCAACCATCTTGGAGCGCCTATAGAATGGCGAGTTATGGTCACGGCGAACTTACTGCATTCAACTCCTCCGTGCTACAATTTGAGTGGCATCAGAATCAAGACTTGTCACCAGTAGTGGCCGATACGGTGACAATAATTAAAGACCCTGTGACAAAGATAAACAGAGTTATTACAAGTAATGTTGGCACTGGACATCCATCGTTCAGTGCCACCGACAGAGGTGAACAAGCCAGAACATTCGATGAGCAAATGAAACTAAAACGACGCAGTTAGAGGCAAGTACGTAGTCGAGACGACGTGGCGATACCCGCGACGTTTTCTCGGCGTTTTTATGTAACTTAAACAAGAATTCATGACTCCATCAAAAGCGGGCCTTTCGACGTACCTTTTTTTTTCGGGAAGAAAAGCATCACTCAGTAGGAAGTACTATGATGTTTCTACTGTCATTGCTGTTATTAGCGCATGTATGCTTCTATTCGCATGCTTTCATGGTCAGAGTTACGACTCGCATGCATAGCACTGACTTGTCATCTACAAGTAGAAAAACTGTTAGTCATGAATCGCGGGACAAAATAAAAGCGATAAATCGCGATGATTTTCCAATTTTACAAACAGATGCGTATCCTGATAAGCCATTAGTGTACTTAGATTCTGCTGCATCATCGCAGAAGCCTCACTATGTCTTGGACATGATGGATCAATATTATAAAACATCACATGCCAACGTACATCGAGGAGCTCATTCATTAGCCATTAAAGCGACAGAAAAATATGAATGGGCGCGCACTCAAGTCCAAAAATTTATTAATGCAAAGTATAGAGAAGAGATTGTGTTTACTAGAGGTGCGACTGAAGCAATTAATATAGTGGCAATGTCGTATGGTCAACGACTATTTCCTGGCGATGAAATTATATTATCAGTTATAGAACATCACAGTAACTTGGTACCATGGCAGTTACTTGCTCAAAAGACTGGTGCCGTTCTTAAATTTATAGAGATGAAAGAAGATATGACTTTAAACATGAATTCATTCCAAGAATTATTAAGTAGTAAAACGAAAATTGTTGCAATATCACATGCGTCGAATGTCTTGGGTGTCGTAAATCCGGTCGAAGACGTAATTTCTGCTGCTCATAGTGTTGGCGCAGTAGTACTTCTTGATGCTTGCCAATCAGTACCACATATGCAAGTAGATGTACAAAAATTAGATGCAGATTTTATTGTAGCATCAAGCCACAAGATGTGTGGTCCCACAGGTATCGGATTTTTGTATGGTAAGCTTGATGTGTTAAAATCCATGCCACCTGTATATGGTGGTGGTGAAATGATCGACAAGGTTGAGTTGCAATCATCGACATACGCATTACCACCTGCACGATTTGAACCTGGTACTCCTGCTATTGCCGAAGCAGTTGGTCTTGGTGCAGCATGTGAGTACTTGTCACGAATAGGTATGAATGTTATTCATGAGCATGAAATAAAACTAGGGAAGTATCTATATGAACAGTTAGAAACAATTGAAGGGTTGCAGTTATACGGTCCCTCATCCTCTAGTGCAACGAGAACAGGTTTAGTTGCATTTAACAGTAAAGATATCCACGCTAGTGATCTGTCATTCTTCCTTGATCAAGAGGGCGTGGCGCTGCGATCTGGACACCATTGCACTCAACCTTTGCACAGTAAGTTGGGTGCTGCTGGTAGCATACGAGCCAGTATATACTTCTATAATAACCAAGAAGATATTGACACGTTCATAGAGAAGTTGAAGGAAGTTATCCAGATGTTCAAGAGCATAAGCGGCAACTAGCCCGACCCGCGACAGGCGCTGTAACTTTGTAATTACTTGTAAAATTCTCTCTTTCTTCTTCTCTTCGGCGGCCCAAAAAAAAATTTGAAGAAGAAAAAATAGTAGAAGAAATGGAGGTATCTGTTGGCAAAGTAAAGTTCAAGAACAAAGCGGCTAATACGAGTGTGCCGTCTGAGTCTGCAGTTACCCTTCCTTTAGCTTCAGTAGAAGTTTCACCGATAAAATATTATCACGCAAATGACGATGTAACCAGAAACGTTGATGTAACTAGAAACGTTGCTCCTCCTAATAATAGTGTTGAAAGCTTCGACAATTTGCAATCCAGAATGAACCCTGAGATGATATCTCATTTAAATAAGGTATATTCATCTGCACCAGCCAATATAACAAAGGATAATATACAATCAAATAACTTAGATACTCGTGAGCGACTACCTACCACCGTTACTATGCCCTCAGAGAAGTCGAGTGGATATATCCCAGCATATCCTGCTTACTCTCCTGCAACAGATAAAACATCTACATTACCATACTCAAACAATTTTGCATCAACATCATATAGTAGCAGCTCAAGTGTTCACAACAACACAAATACTTCTACTCCATCACCACAACCTCGCCAAATGAATGCAAACTTGTTGTCCGTTGACAGCAAGTACACCAAGCCTTTGACTTCATTTGATTCGCATGATTATACAAGTATTCCCATGTTAAAAGCTGTCAATAGCAGGAATGAAATAAATTTGAATACTGCAAATGATGTTCACACCAAGATCACTAATTCTTTAGATATATTAACATCCCAAATCAATAATTCGATACAAAAGAGCCGCAGTATGAAGCTGTCTATCCAGCAACTCGACAATTCCATCGATGAAGAGATAAACAAATTTTTAAATAGCTGAGGCCTTCCTTTGAGTTATCGTGTATAGATTGTATGACCTATGTAACTTTGTGCGCTATCATGTCGATCTCCTCTTCTTTTAAACCGTGCCAGTTTGTGTAGGACTTAATATCTTAGTAGAAGACAACTTATTTTCTTCTTCTTATTAACAAGCCGGAGCCGGTACTTTCCGTTAAGGGCGAATATAGGCACGTCGCTATATCGCCACTACAACTTTGTTGACAATAAAATCAACTTTGATAACAAACTATTGAGTTTGTGTCGTCCATCAAATGAGTAGTCAGCAGCGTATCGCTCTAAAGAGCGAGCAGGCTAAGAGGGCGCTTTCAGAGGCTTATGATAAGTCAAAAGATGGTTTAACTTCCAAAAAAGATAATTTGGTTTACGTGAGTGGAAAAGTAGATGCGCTTGCCGCAGTGACAACTAGTAAAGGAAACTATATACAGCAGGAATTTGCGTTGGATTCTAGTAATGTCGAAAACTTTGGTTATAGCAGCGATGTTGTTGTCGCATTAAAATCTGATAACAAAGAGTACAAACAAAAGTTAATTGACCAGACGTTAGTCATTGATGCGTTGAATGAAAAGCTTAAAGTGCAATCGGCAGAAGTGGAGTTGCTTAAAAAAACAAAGCAGGACGAAGCATCGTTATTACGCGAAGCAGCAAATTTAATAGCAGTCTTTGAAAAGGAACGTGAAGGTTTAGAGAAAAAAATTCAATCATTAAGCTACTCAAGTGCAAAAGATATTGAAGCTGAAAAGCAAAAGAGTTCTAGTCTTATTAGTGAACTCATAGTACTAAGACATGAAGTATCGCCACTTAAAACACAGAATATAAAGACCAAAAAACAACTAGACACAGCAAACGACACAATTAGAACTTTAGAACAAGAAAAGATGGCTTCTGTGACAGCACTGGAGGCTGCCAGTCAAGAACTTCAGACAATGAAGGCGTCTTTGGAACAGCTGGAACAAGAGAAAGCGACGTCCCTCGCTACACTCAATAATCAACTAGAAGCACTGAAAGCTTCGATGAGTACGGTGGAGCAAGAAAAGATGTCGACAGTATCAGCACTTGAATCCACCAACAGCGAGCTTGCGGTTTTGAAGGCTTCTATTAGTAATCTTGAACAAGAGAAGTTGATATCAACATCAGTACTAGAATCTACCAGCAACGAGCTAGCTACTGTCAAAGCTTCCATGAGCAAGTTAGAGCAAGAGAACGTGTCGTCTTCATCTGCTCTTGAATCCACGAATAAGGAGCTATCGTCACTGAAAGACTCTATGAAAAAGCTAGAAAAAGAGAAGGCAGTATCTGTGAAAGCATTGGAGACTAGTAAACAAGTGTTGGAATCGATGAAGGTCTCCATAGGCAAGTTAGAGCAAGAGAAAGTGTCGTCTTCATCTGCTCTTGAATCTGCTAGCAGTGAGTTAGTAACATTGAAGGCTACTATAAGTAAGCTAGAACAAGAGAAGAAGTCGTCTTTGACAACACTGGAATCCACTAGTAGTGAGTTGGAAGCGTTTAAGGTCTTAATGAACAAGGTTGAACAAGAGAAGGTGGCATCAGCATCTGCACTTGAATCCACCAGCAGTGAGTTGGTTGAACTAAAGGCTACAATGACCAAGCTTGAGCAGGAGAAGATGTCAGTAGCAACTGCTTTGGATGCTAGCAGCCAAGAAGTAGATTCTTTAAAGGCTTCTATAAACAAGCTTGAACAAGAGAAGTTGGCATCAGTTCAGTCTTCAAACGAACAGTTACAAGAGCTTAAGGCTATAATAGACAAGCTAGAGCACGAAAAGTTATTGTCACTAGCAGCAGTAGAAGCGAGTAACCAAGAGTTGGTGGCAATGCAGGCTTCTTTAAGTAAGTCCGAACAAGAGAAGGTGGCATCCGCATCTACACTTGAATCCATTAACGTTGAGCTAGCAGCACTGAAGGCGACTATAAGCAAGCTGGATCAAGAAAAGTTGGTGTCCGCAGCCGCATTTGAAGCGACGAACAGCGAGTTAGCAGCACTGAAGGCTTCTTTAAGCAAGGTAGAGCAAGAGAAGGCGTCATCAGTGTCGGCTCTTGAATCTACTAGCAGTGAGCTGGCTGTAGTTAAGGCATCCGTGAGCAAGCTTGAGCAAGAGAAAGTCGCACTGCAAGCTGAAGTGGTGGCCACCAAGAACAGTTCGAACGAGATGTCCCAGAAAGTCAAGCAACTTCAAAAGTCTTGCAAGAGTGCGGAGTCTGACTTGAAGTCTAAGAGTG
>JACCDO010945163.1_pt1 | contig 12454 bp, 12 predicted proteins | sample 7446101 | NCBI WGS metagenome assembly JACCDO01 (sample SAMN15323440, study PRJNA562643) | freshwater metagenome | isolation source: river surface water | place: USA:Blue River Watershed | collected 2017-08-16 | reverse complement strand
CTGAGGTAAGGTCAAATTGTAAAAATTGGTGACAATAAAAATGACGCTGGACTTCGGCGTGTAGTCGTTCGGACGGGTGGGGGAGTAAAAACTTTCTTAAGTACCGAAATTTATTCTTTTAAATCTGCCCGCGAGCTGAACTATCGAAGTGGGGATAAAGTTACATCCTCTAAAAAAAGCATAATCGGTGTGAGTAAGCCCGGCATTCTTCTCGACAAGGAAAAATCTTCTGACACTGAAGAAAAATTAGATCCTATTAAGCGAGAGGAGCTCATACATACACTAAACTCGTTATTAATTCGTTCCGGAATTCCACTGGATTTGAATCAAGAATCATTAATGAGCAAAATAGTGGAGTTAGATAACAATCTAAAAAAAGTAGAGGCTGAATTACAACATGACCGACACGCATTAGTCGAGGCAAAAGATTCTTTAGACAAACTTCATGCGTTGAATAAATGCCAAATCTGTATTAGCCGAGAAGTTACACATGTGCTAGTTCCTTGTGGTCATACTTGTTGTGGTTTCTGTTTAGATAAACTGAATAATAGAAAATGTCCTTTCTGTCGATCAAGTTTTACACAAAAAGTGAAACTATTTCATTCATTGGAAGAAGATAGCGAGATAGGACGCTTTTAGCGCGTAAGAATTATCAAAAAATAAAACGATTCTTTTTACAGTACATCTAAACAAGATAAACTAATCATAGCCTTCTTTTTTTCTCTAATTCTTCTTGTTCAGCTTTTGCAAGTTTCTTTAAATGAATTTCTTGCATCTTTTCATTCTTCCTCATCATAATTTCCTTATTTTCTTTGTCTTGGGTCTCTATATATTCCAACAATAACCCTTTTTTCTTTTGTGCAGACGAACTTCTTTTGGTATATCCGATGCTATCGACATGTATTCCAGGCTTGTTGTCTATATTATCTCTTTCATCATTATCTGCTTTGATAATTTTATTCATAGCACTCACTTCAGTATCAGATCTATTTGATTTATTTACCTTTAATATATTATTACGAATCATCCCACCCAATCCTCTATTTTTTTCATGATGCTCTTGTGCCTTGAACTTAAAAATCCGCATATTATATTCATCGACCATATCTTCAGCACTATTCGTTCCTAAATCTTTTATCGTCACCCTAAAATCTTTAATATTACTACTATCTGCTACAATAGCAGTTAACAATGGAACTAAATTAATGAGCGACTCATCATGCTTGGAATCAACTTCAAAAGGTTTTATTTGAATACTATTTTCAGGGAACAGAGAAAAGGCCTCAGGATTATCATCAATTAATATAACTCGACTCAAATCTCTGTTCAAATAATCAAGTCGTTTCAATATTTTCCCATCCTTTTGTTCTTGATCATGAACAGCGAAATAATGTATTGCCACTTCAGGTAGTGCACTCATTATGTCAGGATTAAGTTCATTATCGCTAAAAATTGCGATTTCATAATATTTAGACATGGTAGTGATGAATTCATCCAATCCTGGTCGCTTTGTGTACGTCCAACCATATTTAGGATCATATTCGTGTGCTATCAACGTTTTTTCTAAATCTAACACTAGTAAGGGAGGTGGAGGACTACCAGGCACAGCAACGTTGGCATAAAATGGATCATCTGGCCAATCGGGTAAAAGCTTTTCTCTCGCGGGTAAGCTCACTGCCAATTTAACAGCTACTGTTTTACTGTACATAGTTTTTAAAAACTCGTGAAGCATACTACCTTGGTACATAGTGCCTAAACTACTTTTAGCTAACATACCCTGACTATTATATGAAATATCGTACACAACTAAAATAGGTGCCAACACCAACATCGTGATACCTGCCGCTCTGGATATATTTGCATTATTTGTGCCACCCTTAGGTACTGCCCCATCTTTTTGTACATTCCTTGTGCGCCTGTTTACGGTAGAAAAACGGCGAATACCTAAACGAAACATTTGCACTGACGATTAAGGCGACAAAAGTGTACTTGAGCGACCAGGTCGTCTCTATTGCCGATCTCCTCCTGACTTTCTCTTCCCTACAGGTTATGGCTTTGAGAGTCGAAGACACGGCCTAGGCCCTCATAACGAGAGCTTACGATCAAGAAAGAAGAATAAAGAAGATTAAGAACGAAGAAAACTCTACATGAAGTGAGGCTCGGTCAAGTTAACCATTTTCAAAAGTTGTAATCGATTCAATTAGCTACTTATCTCGGAATATGCCGGTACTGGACTACTAGGAACCGGTTACGCTGAAAATCGTTATGCCGGTACTACCAATACCTGATCGGCCCTACCTCAGTGCAGCAGCTGTCAACACTCGGAACCACCGATTAAAGTATAGAATTATCGCTGTTCTTATATATTAACACGTTACAAGACATTCTTGTGTGTTTACGCTACTGATCAGCGTCGACTAGTGCACTCCGCGTCACTCTGTCCTCGTCGGCTTACCTAAGCCCAGTTACGTCAAGAGATCCGCTCCCTTGCCAATACCGGAACCAAGAAACACTAAAATTTCTGACCGTACCGCAAGTCGGTTTTTGTCAACCGCAATTGGCGGTAGCCTGAGGTAATCACCGAAGCCAGACTATGACATTATGAGATTGTAGGCATTGCATGATATGGGCGGTTTAATGTCTAGAAACAAACCGATAGAGGACGAGGACAAAAATAGTGAAGATGAAGTTAAAAAATCGTCATGGTTTTCATGTTTTCAACGTACAAGGAGGAAATCTGAAAACGATAACGACGACGACGAAGACAATAATTCTTTGGAAGATGACAAAAAAATTGGAGGAGTGTTTGGATCATTTGGGGCAGCATATATAGATCCTCCAATGCCGGAAATGGGAAGACCTGTTAAATATGAAAAATTATTCAAGCGCAGTATGTTTGCGAGAGTACACATGTCTCAAATAGCGCATGTTATAATATCCGATGCAAAGGCTTCAATTGATCAAGCTAAAGAAATCCCATTGGGTGACAATATGTATCGTGTGACAATAACTCCTGGCGTTACTGAAAGAATGGCTCAAGTCAAATCCAATAAGCAAAATAGACACAGAAAAGTGCAAAATATCAACTTGATAGAGCGAGCACTTAGATATAGAAAAATGGCGATCGAAATGCTAAACACGAATTATTCAAAAAAATTAGTTAGAGATGACGAACTTGTCGATGTTAATGCATCTAGAGGTTTCGTCGAACGTAGGGAACACGATCAAGACTGGATACCAATATCAGAATTTAATACTCGTAGAGAAATTAAAGAGGATGAAAGTGTGGAAAGCGGTTCAGTTTCTGCTGCGACGTAAGATGTTATCTTTAATGACGGTACTTTGTTTCATTAAGTTTACAGTTTGTACTCAATTGATTGGTCGATTGATTTCATGGTCGGTTGTAATTGTACTATATTGTTTTTTTGTCACATGCTAACATATCATGATATTAATTCTGTTAAATTATTATCTTTTTCATAGTCTATTATCTCATTCAATGGAAAACAATGAAATTTGCATGAAGTATTCTTACTCAAGGATATTGCAAGATCACAGTTAATATCCTTATCCAAAGCCCTAGTATCAAAATCTATTTGAGGAAATTTAGAGGAAGACCATTGCTTTAAGTATTCTTTTTCTTTCATATCAGATATACTAAATTTTTCATTTCCCGCTACTACAATTTCAAAGTGTTCGAGACCATCATTATATTGTGATCCAGACTTCGGCGAAGGCAGCTCAATTAAACTTATTTGAAATCTGTCATAGAAAATGGGTTCGTGAAGCATAAATATTGATATTGGTCTATTTCCTATTACGCTTTCTATTAGTTTTACACCAAATTTTGTTAATTCATTTTTTTTAATATCGTAATTTTGCTTACTGGAAACTCGATAACAAATATGATCTATTTCCTTAAAGTTTTCATCATCTTCAATTACATTTATACCATTCACGCTTAGTCTTTCGATACTATCAGAAAGAAAAGTTTTATAATCTCCGATCACCGAACTTATTTCCTTATCATTGAAGACTTTTACACTCATAAGCTTTAACGACCCAACTGTCAATAAAAGCAGTATAAACACAAATAAAAGTAAGGATCCCAGGATCGTAGGCGCATACGGATTATCCTTTCAATTTCCTTTATTTTCTGTAAAGACCGTCTTTTTAAAAGACGGCTCCGATGAAGCAGCAATGCATACATCTTGGTTAATCAGTCAATGACAATACAACATGGTATTTAAAGAATTAATTTCTGTTGTTCAATATGGTGATATTATTATACTATACACATATACTCTTTCTATCGCTGCATAAAACATACAATCGACTTATAAATGGAAAACACCAATTTATTTAGCAGTGATCATTATTATACAAGTTGTGCCAATTAAAACCAATGATACATGCGTGTCATATTTACAAGACCGGTGCCGATTTGGCCGTTAAAATAAGTGAAGATATGATGACCAAAAATAGTGGAATCGCTCATCGGCACCAAATTTTATCATGATCGACGAGCTAGATGGAAGCTTACTGCATTATACTTCTAAAGGCAAATGGGTGTCGAGGAAAGGAGTTATGAAAAATGGCTTCTTAATACTTTACAATCGTGATACGGAAAAAAAAGTTTCTCATGTATTTATTCCTCAAACACAAGGCATAAATTATCTCGGTGAAATAGCTGATAGTATCGGAGGATTTCAATTTGACATCATTATTGATAAGGAGAAGAATTGGCTATTTTCCCTTCGTACGACTACATCATTTGAGGCTAGTAAATGGATGGATGCAGTAAAATTATATGTTGGTAATAATACCGTAAAAAGTGCGGATAACGATTTTTTGCCTACATCTGCATCAAAAGTGTATCCATTTAATGATAAAAATAATATTAAACCTATTAATGACGAGAATAATAACAATAATTCGAATGACAGAAAAGTTATATTACAAGAGAAACAAGTGATTAAACAGGTTGAAGAGGCTGCACTCAAAGCAGAGAAAGAAGCCGTAAGACTAAGGTTAGAAGCATCAAGATTGGAATTAGAAGCCCAAGAACACGAAAGACAACTCATAATAGCGGCTGAAATGAAAAGGGAAGAGGAAGAAAAGGCCCGAATCAAAGCAGAATTAAATTCGAAAATTGAAGAAAAAGAAAAAGTTCGTTTTCAATTACAACAAGAAGCAAAAAGTGTAGAATTAGAAACGCAAAAACTCAAGATTTTACTCCAAAATCAAGATGAAAATAAAAAAAAACAAGAACAATTAGCTACTGCATTAGCAGCGAAACAAAAAGCGGATGAAGAATATGCAAAACTTATGTTAAAAGTATCTAGTAGTAACAAATGGAATTTCCGAAATATAACAAAAATCGTGGTTGGTACATTAATTATATTAGCTTTAACAATAATAACAGTGTTACGATCACCCTCCGTAAATGAATCTAACTATATGATACAACCACAGAAAGAGTCACAACTTATACCACCACCAAGCATTATTGCTTCAAAAAGAATTAACAACTTGGTTAAAGCAGATACGCCTGTAGTAAATCAGTTCAAAGATCTTGCAAACTATGATATTACCATTACAGAGAACGTTGATAATTACAAAGTTTTTAACAAAAGTATTCCAACAATGATATCAGAGGCCATTATTAAGACTTTGTTCCTTCCTATCCGTTTGATCAAAGGATTATTCAGAAATATATTCAACCCAAAAGTATAACAACAGAAAATCGCTTGATATATATGTCAAATAAGTTTATAACATAAATTCGTTTCTCGAACTTTTTTTTAAAATATTTTGAAGGACATAAGCACTGAAGATTAAAAACTTTCGGTACATAATTTAACTTAGACTCTTGCGTTTTTTATCAAGTTTAACATTTGTATAAGCCTTATCTGAGTCATGATCGTGCGTTTCTTCTATCTCTTCTACTTTAATGATGTTACAAATTGTCCTAAGTTTATGTAAAACATCATCTGAAACAATAGCACGTTTTTCAATATCAGACATGTTCATAGTCTCGTCAGTTTCATCACTTACATAAACTGATTCTGATACCATAAATTTTTTAATTGCTGCAACAGTTTCATCTTGTCTCATACTCTTTGAAGAGTTCGAAATGACCAGAGGCTTTGCGATCCAGTTCATTATGCAACAAAAAGAAAGATTCGTGCGAAGCTCTGTCAGTATTCGAATGAACACAATGCTTTATTATAGAAAAATTAGTTCTTCTGATTTTACCACTACGTATGGATTTTTGGATTTCATTGGCGTCGCCAAATTGGCGACAAAAAAAATTCCAAAAATAAAAACAAATATTTACTGCTCCTAAGAATAAAATGTACAATTAGTCCATTATACACGTAACGCAAAGTGAAGTAGTTAGAAATTAACAATTAACAATTATGCTAAAATTTCAATGATTCGCAATTCATGAAAACGACAAATAAAATTTTAAATTAATAACGAATATTAGTTGTTTACTTTTGCACTTTTAAACTGACTTAGTAGGAATACCGACCCAAAATTAATAATTTTTAATTTATTAGTATTATTAGTTCCGGATTTAGCTACTTATTAGTTACAAAAGAATTTCTTAAAAGTTTTTGCGGTCTTGTGCCAAGCTTAGAGTATATTGACAATACATTGAGTTTTCGTCTTGATTGTATATTAAACAGTTCTAACATAATTTCGAAACGATTAACCGGTACGTAAGTCCTTGGACTCCTTGGAATATTACCCACGTGCGTAGGACCTGATATTTTTGGTTTTGACGGTTCTGTTGACAGCTAAAGAAATATGAGGTTAATTACAATTACTGCATTATTATTACTGCTACATTGCAGTGGTGCCAATTTCAAAGTTAGAAGAATGATAGCTACAATTCCAATCTTTCTAGGTCTTACATCCTGTTCAGTAGACGCATCGGAGTTATCGAAAGATACTAATCCGATGACAACTATTCAAGACCAGTTAGTAGAAATGCAAAAAATTAAAGTTCAAAACCAAAAAATGATACTTGAAAGTAATATTAACGCCATGAAAACAAAACAAATATTATACCCTGAGAGTAAATTGATAGCAACAGGAACAATTACGCTAAAAGCAGATAGTATTAGTGATCCAAAATTATATCCACTCGGCTTCGATTCAATTAAGTTTTATGAAAATTATGACATACCAACTTCAAATATCTTTATTCTAGCAGTAGGAAAGGATGGACCTCCACTTGCAGCAAAAAAAATACCTTTATATAAAAGTGATCTTCATTTTCCTCTAGTATTTGAAATAACAACAGACGATTTATTGTTCCCATATACTCCAAATGCATATATTCAGTCATCAAATTCTAAAGATTCTATTGCAGTGACAGTTTTGGTAACACCCAATTTTAAAATAAGTGAACCATCTCCATCAGTGCTTGTTGGGTTTGGTCTTTCAGAACCAATAACAGTAGCCGGAGTACTTACACGTTCACCAAGCCAAATCAGTATAAATGTAAATTCCAAAGTAAATATTGATTTATACACTGATGAAGAGAAAAGAATATTAAACACTATAGATATGGCATTTCAAAGTACCACAGATTCTGAGGTTACAGCAAAACGCACATAAGGATACAAATCAAATCATTATATAATACATAATATATATTTACAATATACCACAATCAATTTCTGGGCCAAATAGAGTAAATTGTAATAACTGCAGATAGAACACCACTAATACCTTCATGGCCATCATGAATAATACCAGGACCAAACATTTTTCTCCAAATATCAATTGGGGCACAATTAGCTGACACTACAACTTCTAAAAAGTTTATTATGAGGTCTTGATATGCAGAATCTTCTTCTGCTTCAATTTGATCCAATAACGTTTCTAATCGTTTAATTTCTAAATCGTCTTCTCTATTATCAGCATTGCCTGCAATTGGTTTATTACTATTTATTTGATTTATTCTTAAAATTATATCCTTTTGTCTTTCACGACACTTAGATAATTTAAGAATAGCAACGAATAAGCCAGATAAGTCAGCGATGAAACAAGCAGCATTTGCCCGTGATGAAGCTAATGGTTCATTAAATTCTATGAGTTTTGTTCTATTACAAAATATCTGATTATCGTACCAATAATACACTCCCTAAATAGATTTGACGTTAATGTTGTAATAATAAATAATATTTAAAAATATAAACTTACATATCCGATATTTTCACCCAAAGATGCTAATCTCAACCATAGTTGTGAGTAATCATTATATTCGTACATATTTTTCCACTCAGGAATTACTTTAATGATATTAACTACATGATTGATTGTTCTAAATAAACGGAATGCTTTTCTACCCATTGCAGCACCTAATTTAGCACTATTTAATCTTGTTTTTCCGGAATCTGTTAAAGTTTTTCGATGATACCACAGAAGGAATTGACATGCATACTGAATGGTTTTTAATAATTTATCTCGAGCACCATATGATGTACTCAATCCAGTCCATATATCCAATGATATAATTTTTTTATTAGTAAACCTACGCCAAAAGTGACTTATTAGGTAATTAATCAATCTAAAATTTTTATTTGTCATCATCCCAATTGTATCAAATGTTGATGTCGGATCAACGTTTGAATTTGTGTGAGCACATTTAGCGTCTATACTCATTTTAGAATGAGAAGATACCCTAGGAACTTTGAGATTACTAGTATCTTATTAATTTAACCAGTTACAATATCGAAAGTTTCGATTGTGAGCACCTTCACACGACTTTTATTTCTGCGTTTATATTTTAGGGATAATTATCGACCAGAAATTATATTTTCTTTTCTATTTCTTGCTCATTACCTGGATGGGAAATTTACCTGATGATGATCAGGTCCTGATCACCGGAGATACCGGGCATGCCAGATATAGTATAGTCAGACTATGTGACCAAATTATACAAGAATTAAAAGTAAATTATTACTAAGCATTAAAAAAATGATAACTGCGTGTGGTTATTACAAGCCGAGGTACTTGCAATAAGTGCACAATATATATTACAACGAAGGTAAAACATTCACATTGTTGACTGAAACCATAAATAAAGCACCAAAAAGAAAATTGTTGAGGAATTAATGTCAAAATTTATACAAATTTAGGTAACTAATACATTTAATATGGTAGTTGTCTTACTAATTTTGGTTTTTTAGGAACTCCTCCTTCTGGTAATGGTTCAATATTATTAGGTAAAACAACTTTCATATCATCAGCAGTAATTTCTAACCATGGTGTTGTTGGACTACCATTATCCCAAAATGATAAAGCTTTTTCTCTTACTTTAGCATAGTCCTCAGCAGAAATCAATGTATATTATGATGGTGCGTTAAGTACTTTAGTTATGCATTTGTTCAAATTAACATTCGTACGATTAATATCAGATAAACGGTGCTTTTTAGGTCGCTGATCTTGCTTCTTTTTGATAATTTTCTTCTGTGGATGATGTGCGTATAATGCAGTCGATGAGACTTCACTGTTGATAATCCTTCTAATACTATTGATATTTATACGACTAGTTGATTGAAATGCATATGTTAAGTTTAAGAGTATGGCAAAGACTGCCACAAACAAAAGTTTAATCATGTATTCTTTTGTAAATGCTGTTGCAAGCTGAAGTTTTCTGTCTTTTGACGAGTGACGAACGAGGTAGGACCGGTTAGGGATGGACATTGAATCATGAAATATTCCTTAATAATAAGAAAAAGAGAAACTACATTACTACTAGTAATAATAATGTTGAATTTGAAACCAGCAATAATACATATTAATTACTTTTAATAAAATATAAAGTAATTGTATTCGAGTATTAGAAGATATAGAAGTTAGAGTAGGAATAAGAAACGTAGAAAAGAAAGTATATAATAAAATTAGAAGTTTAACCACTGACCATTTTTTTTGATGTGCCCTAACCTTTAAAACCTAACCTGAAATTTTCAGCGCAAAGGAAAGATAATCTACGATCAATTCAGAAGAATTGCTCGGTAGCGATTTACTCTCCGTTGCTGATTGTTTGATTTAATCACTCAGGAATTGGAGATGAAACCTTTAAACAATAAAGATAACAAGAATTTTACAATATCATATGGATCTATTCCTCATGAACCTGAGGTCGAGAAAGTAGTTGGTGATGACGATGATCCAAATGAAGTAATTCCAACCAGGTCTCGCTTCACTTCTGCGGCAATTGGTATTTTTGTCTCTATAGTATTAATGAGTGGAGTATTTATGGTAGCTAACTATGAGAAATCTACTGGGGTTTCTAGTCAAGTCAATTGGTTAATTTCACAATTTAGTAGTACAACTATTGTAACACCATCTACATTACCAGCAGTTGTACCAGGATCATCTATGCTTCCTGGTTTATCCGTTCCAACACCACCTGTACCATCTGATACACCAACAATAAAGCCAACAACAGTATCGCAATATAAAAGTCCGTCACCAACCAAAAAACCAACTAAACGACCATCAAAAAGTCCTACTTACAAGCCCTCACACGAACCTACGGTTAATGATGGCAACGTAGCTGCAGATACTACATCACCTCACTTTGTATTAATAGTTGCCGATGACCTATCTTGGAATTCGATTGGGTATACATCTGAGGAATTAAGTTTTGTAACACCTACATTAACATCATTGGCACAAGAGGGAATAATAATGAATAATTTTTATGGCCAAGAAGTATGTTCTCCTGCTAGAGGTTCGTTATTAACAGGAAGATATCCTCTATCTATTGGTATGCAATACGGTATGGTCGCTGCTACTGTAGAGTGGGGTATGCCCCTGGACGAGGTAACTCTACCAGAGGTTTTAAAGGATAATGGGTATAAAACTCATATGCTTGGAAAATGGCATTTAGGATACTTTTCTCCATTGTTTTTACCAACCGCCCGTGGATTTGATGACTGGATTGGATATGCAAATGGTGAAAATTATTATTGGTCTAAAAGATCACCAGATTATCCAGAGTTTTCAGATTTTATTATTTCCGATACTGATTGTTATAAGCCATATGATGGTGATGATAAACATGACTATTCAACCATTTTCTATACTGACAAAGCAATAGAAATTATTGACGAACACTCTACAGCAGATCCACTATTTTTGTATTTAGCGTATCAAGCTGTTCACGACCCTTTTGTTGATCATGGCAAGTTCAAACATGGCATTCCTGATGAAATGATAGATAGTGACGTGTTAACAGTTATTAACAATAAAGTTGTTGGTAGAACACGTCAAGAATACGCCAAATCTTTGTATTTGTTAGATCAAGGAGTAGAAAAAATTTACAATGCACTGGACGAAAAAGGAATATTAGATACAACATATATAATTTTTATGTCGGACAATGGTGGATGCTGGTATGGTGGTGGAAAAAATGCTCCATTACGGGGTTCGAAAGGGTCGTTGTTTGAAGGTGGTACAAAAGTTGACTCATTTATATATGGTTCAAAATTAATCAATTCTGGTACTGTTTATGACGGCTTGATGCACATTTCTGATTGGTTTCCTACAATTTTAGCCCTTGCTAATATAGATTATGAACCTGATGATGAACACTCTTTGGATGGTGTAAATCATATTGATGGATGGCAAGGCTCTAAAACCCCAAGAAGCAGTATGTTGTATAATATGTATGTTGATTTGACGGACTATACTTTCAACATTTGGACTAATGGATCCTTAGCAGTTAGAGATAGTCGATTTAAATTAATGCATACATATGATGACTCTGATTATGGTGCATGGAATAAAATCGACGAAGAAGATGATGAAGATGATGATTTGGATAGTGATGATAGATGCGCACAACAATTTCTAACGGGTACATTTACCTACTGGTTATTTGATTTACAAAACGATCCATTCGAAACAACTAACTTGTACGACTCAGATGAAAACGTATATACCATGGCAAAAGAAAAGTTATACTCATTGCTGCCTAATTATTTAGAAAAAGCTACGACGAAAATCGGATTATCTTGGTCAGATAGAGCAGAGAAATTCTGGCACACAGAAGGAAACAATATTTTACCATGGGCAGATACATCAAACTTAGTTAATGGTGATAATTATGATTATCCGGAATATTGCCCCTAGTAATCTTACTTTTTAAATTTATTATATATTTGTATATAATCTATAGATATTAAATGTATCACCTATTTATATTGTCATATAAGACATTTCCAGTATGAGCATCATGCAAATGAAGTGCTACTTGACAGTGAGTTAACAATTTTATCCAATTTCGGCCGGTTTTGATTATTGGAATTCTTAAATTTCGTTTTTTTTTTTTTTTTTTTTTTTTTTTTTAAATTACATTTGGTGCTAGTTATTATTCTTTTTCCTTATATAATATTTTCACATTTCTTCTTTAAATTTGAAAAAT
>JACCDO012034238.1_pt1 | contig 12457 bp, 7 predicted proteins | sample 7446101 | NCBI WGS metagenome assembly JACCDO01 (sample SAMN15323440, study PRJNA562643) | freshwater metagenome | isolation source: river surface water | place: USA:Blue River Watershed | collected 2017-08-16 | reverse complement strand
CTTGGGACTGAGTGGGCGGCTGGTGGCGATGCGTAAACCTGCGGCGGTCGCGTCGAGTGCGAGCACCTGATGGCGCCGCGCCAAGGCAGCGGGTAAGGCGGTTGCGGTCGAACCTTGAGCCAAGACGGAAGTGAGCAGCGAATCGTCAGCCTGCGATGCAGTCATCACCTGCGCACGCTGCGGAGCGCGCGTGGCCGGGGCAAGGCAGATGTCGGCCTGTGCGACTGGCCGGTGGGCGACGGTCTCAGCGGTTTAGGCTGAGGAGGAACTCGGCGTTTGTCTTGGTCTTCTTGAGGCGCTGGATGAGCATATCCACTGAGTCGGCAGCGGGCACGCCTTGCATAGCGCGGCGGAGCGCGTAGATGCGGGCGAGCTCGTCGGGGTGGTAGATAAGTTCTTCTTTGCGGGTGCCGCTCTTGTCCACGTTGAGTGCGGGGAAGATGCGCTTGTTGACGAGGTCGCGGTCGAGGTGGAGCTCCATGTTGCCGGTGCCCTTGAACTCTTCGAAGATGATTTCGTCCATGCGGCTGCCGGTGTCCACGAGAGCGGTGCCAAGGATGGTGAGCGAGCCGCCGCCTTCGATGTTACGGGCGGAGCCGAAGAAGCGTTTCGGCTTTTGGAGCGCGTTGGCTTCCAGACCACCGGACATGATTTTGCCGGAGTTGCCCGCGAGGGCGTTGTAGGCGCGAGCGAGGCGGGTGATGGAGTCGAGGAGGATGATCACATGCTCGCCGCGCTCGACGAGACGGCGGGCTTTTTCGATGACCATCTCGGCGCAATGCACATGGCTCTCGGGCGTCTCATCGAAAGTCGAGCTGATGACCTCGCCTTTGCAGTGCCGACGGAAGTCGGTGACTTCCTCGGGGCGCTCGTCGATTAACAGGATGAGGAGTTTCGCATCGGGCGAGTTTTCCGCGATGGAGTTGGCCATGTTTTGCATCAACACGGTTTTGCCGGTGCGGGGCGGGGCGACGATAAGGCCGCGTTGGCCGAAGCCGATGGGGGTGATGATGTCCACCATGCGCATGGACATGTCTTTCTGTTCGGCGGCTTCGAGCCAGATGCGCTTGAGCGGGTAATAGGGGGTGAGCTCTTCGAAGGGTTTCACCTTGGCGACGTCCTCGGGCTTGCCGTTCATGACGGAGCGGACGCGGACGACGGCGGGACAACGTTCGTTGGCGAGCGGAGCCTGCACTTGCACCTCGATCTCGAGACCGCGTTTCAGGCCATATTTGCGGATGAGGTGAGCGGGGAAATAAGCGTCTTCGGGATAGAGGCGGTAGTTAACGTCGGCGTGGACGACAAAACCATAGCCAGGGTCGGTGACATCGAGCCAGCCGCGGTCGTAGAGCGGAATTTTTTGTTCAGCGGCTTGCGCAAAGACGAGGGCGAGCAACTGGCGGCGCGTGGGCACCCCGCCGATGGGTGCGTCGAGTTTTTTTGCAGAGGCGAGCAATTCGGCGTGGCCGAGTGCATAGAGTTCGTAGAGCCAGATCGGCTCGGCTTTACCGACGATTTCGTCGGCGACTTTGTCGAGCGCGTCGAGGTCGCGGAAACGGGCGTGGTCGGGGAGTTCGCCGAGGATGGCTTCGCCTTTTGGCGGGGGCGGTTGCGGTGGATATTTGGGGCTCGGAGCGCCGCCGCCGTGCTTGTTCCATTTGCCGCCGCCACCACCACCACCACCGCGACCTTTTTTGTCGCGCCAGCGGTTCCATTTGCCGCCGCCGCCGGGGTGGCCTTGTTGCTGAAATTGGTCACCGCCGTCACCGCCGTCGCTGCCGGCGGGAGCTGAAGCGGGTGCGTCGCCGGATTGGTCGGCGGGAGCCGCTTCAGGAGCGGAAGAAGGAGTGCTAGTTGCCACGGGCTCGGGCGCAGGAGCAGGGGCTGGTGCAGGCGCTTCGACGGGAGCCGGAGCGGGTTCGGGAGCTGGTGCACTGTCGCCGGCATCGGATACGGCGGATGCTTTGGCGGCTTTGGTGGATTTGGCGCGGTAAAGACGGGTGCGAGTGCGTTTTTTGGGCGTCTCGGCGTTTTCGGCGGGCGCGTTGTCTTCGTCAGACTTAGGTGGCAAGGCCATGCGTGAGGGGCAGGTTGGGAGATGAAGGGTGGGCCAGGCGGTCGGCGAGGAGGGCGACTTGTTCCCGAAGAAAGGGTTGGCTTCCGTCGTTGAGGAGAACGAAGTCGGCGAGTTCGCGTTTACGCTCCAAGGGGAGTTGCTTCGCGATGCGCTGGCGAGTTTGCGTGGGTGAGAGACCGCGCTGCTCCAGCCGCCTGATTTGCGAGAAGGAGTCTGTGGAGACGCAAATGGTGAAATCAAACCAATTTTCCCAGCCGGCTTCGAAGAGCAGTGGCACTTCCACGATGAAGCGGGTCGGGGTGGTTGGAGTAAAAAGGGGTTCCCAATACGTGCGAATCTGCGGATGAAGCAGGTTTTCGAGCCAGCGACGGGCTTCGTCGTTGGTAAAAATCGCCGTTGCCAGCCGGGCCCGGTCGAGGTGTCCGTCGCTGGTCAGCACGCCAGTGCCGAAACGTTCGGCGACGGCGCGGACGATGTCGGGTCGGGGTAAGAGCACGTCGCGCACGACTTGGTCGGCATCGAGCCGGACAAAGCCGAGTTCGGCGAAGAAGGCAGCAGCGGTAGATTTGCCGCAGCCGATGCCGCCGGTCAGTCCGACGAGGAGGTGGTGTTCCCGAGCCATGAGTCGTGGGCACCTTGCGCGGTCGTCCCCGGCGGGCCAAATCAAATTTACGGGCGGGCGCGCGGCTGCCGCAATGGCTTCAATAATCGAGATACGGCGCTAGCCACTTCTCCGAATCAGCCACGGGTTGGCCTTTGCGGATAGAATATTCCTCCACTTGGTCTTTCGCGAGTTTACCGACCGCGAAGTATTTCGAATCGGGGTGGTTGAAATAGTGGCCCGAGACCGAGCTGGGCGGGTGCATCGCGCAAGACTCTGTCAACGTAATGCCAGTTTCAGCGGTGGCGTTGAGGAGTTCGAACAGCGCGGGTTTTTCCGTGTGGTCGGGGCAAGCGGGGTAGCCCGGCGCAGGGCGGATACCACGGTATTTCTCCCGGATGATGTCTTTCATCTCAAGGTTTTCGGTTTTGCCGAAGCCGGAGAAATCGCGCGCCTTTTTGTGCATGAGTTCGGCAAGTGCTTCCGCGAGGCGGTCGCCGAGGGCTTTGGCCATGATGGCGCCGTAGTCGTCGTGTTTAGTCTCAAATTCCTTCGCGAAGTCTTCGACGCCATGACCCGCGGTCACAGCGAAGCCGCCGAGATAATCGAGTCGGCCGCTGTCTTTCGGTGCCACGTAATCGGCGAGGCAGTGATTGTATTGGTCGGCGGGCTTTTCCTGTTGTTGGCGCAGGAAGTGAAACGTCTTGAGCACGCGCTGGCGCGATTCATCTGCGTAAACCTCGACGGAATCGCCGATGGAGTTTGCGGGGAAGAACCCGATCACAGCCTTGGCCGTATAGCGGTTTTCGGCGATGATGCGCTGTAGCATGGCCTGGGCGTCGGCGTAGAGCTTGGATGCTTCGGTGCCGACGACCGCGTCGGTTAGGATTTCCGGGAAACGGCCGTGCAACTCCCATGCGGAAAAAAACGGACCCCAATCGATGTAGGCGGCGATTTCTTCGAGCGACAGTTTTGCCGAGCCGGAGCTGGATGCGGTGGAAAAGACACGGGTGCCGAGAAATTCGGGCTTCGGAATATCCACGCTGGCCCAATCCGTGGTTTGAGCGCGTAGCCGCGCTTCGGCGAGCGGCAGGAGCTTGCGCGCGCCTTGGCGGTTGGCGAAGTCAGCGCGTTGTTGTTCCTGTTTGGCGCGCACCTCGGCGACGTAGGCGCTCTTGTTTTCTGGGCTAAGTAATTTGGAGGCGACGCCGATGACGCGGGATGCGTCGAGCACGTGCACGACCGGTCCGGAGTAATGTGGCGCGATTTTCACGGCGGTGTGGGCAGCGGACGTGGTCGCTCCGCCGATGAGGAGTGGCAACTTCAAGCCGGTGCGCTCCATCTCCTTGGCGACATGCACCATTTCGTCGAGTGACGGCGTGATGAGGCCGGAAAGGCCAATGATGTCGGCGCCTTTTTCGCGAGCGGTAGCGAGAATCTTTTCGCACGGCACCATTACGCCGAGGTCGATGACCTCGTAGTTGTTGCAGGCGAGCACGACGCCGACGATGTTTTTGCCGATGTCGTGCACGTCGCCCTTCACGGTGGCCATGACAATGCGGCCTTGCGTGCGAGCACTGCCGCCGGCGGCGACTACGGCGGCTTTTTCCTGCTCCATGTAAGGTTGTAGGTAGGCGACGGCTTTCTTCATGACGCGCGCGGACTTCACGACTTGTGGCAAAAACATTTTGCCTGCGCCGAAGAGGTCGCCGACCACGCGCATGCCGTCCATGAGTGGGCCTTCGATGATGGCGAGCGGCTTGCCGTATTTCTGGCGGGCTTCCTCCGTGTCGGCCTCGATATGCGCGTCAATGCCCTTCACGAGAGCGTGCGAGAGGCGTTCTTCGACTGTGCCGCGCCGCCACTCTTCCGCAGCGGCGGGTTGGTTTTTGGAATCGGATTTTTGTCCGCCAACTTTGAGTTGTTCGCCGTAGGTGACGAGGCGCTCAGTGGCGTCGTCGCGGCGGTTGAGTAAGACATCTTCGACAAGCGCGAGCAGCTCTTTGTCTACTTCCTCGTAAACTTCGAGCATGCCCGGGTTGACGATAGCCATGTCGAGTCCGGCGGCGATGGCGTGGTAGAGGAAGGCCGCGTGCATGGCCTCGCGCACGGGGTTGTTGCCGCGAAAAGCGAACGAGACATTAGAGACGCCGCCGCTGACTTTGGCGTGTGGTAGATTTGCTTTGATCCATTTCGTGGCGCGGAAAAAATCTACGGCGTAGTTGGCGTGCTCTTCGATGCCTGTGCCAACCGTGAGGATGTTGGGATCGAAAATGATGTCTTCAGGGGGGAAGCTGACCTGCTCCACGAGTAGGCGGTAGGCGCGCTCGGCGATGCGGATTTTGTCTTCGTAGGTGGCGGCTTGGCCTTGTTCGTCGAACGCCATGACCACCGCTGCGGCTCCGTAGCGGTGAATGAGGCGTGCTTGCTCGAGAAATTTCGTTTCGCCCTCTTTGAGCGAAATGGAGTTCACGATGCCTTTGCCTTGGAGGCATTTTAGGCCGGCTTCGATGACTTCCCATTTCGAGGAGTCCACCATCACGGGCACTTTGGCGACTTCAGGCTCGCTCGCGAGTAGGAGTAAGAAACGCGTCATGGCTGCGACACCGTCGATCAGGCCTTCGTCCATACACACATCAATGACGTTGGCACCGCCTTCGACTTGCTGACGCGCGATCGCGACGGCCTCCTCGTATTTGCCCTCCTTGATGAGCTTGGCGAACTTCGGCGAGCCGGCGACGTTGGTGCGCTCGCCTACCATGAGGAAGGTGCCGGCCTGTTGCGTGAAGGGGAGCGAACCGGACAACTGCAGCGGGCGAAAGTCGGCTTCTGGCTGAGCGGGTGCAGGCTTTGGTGCGAGCTCGGGTTTGACGATGGTCAGTGAGCGGGTCGGCTTTGGCGCGAGTGCTTGAGCGATGGCGGCGATGTGTTCGGGCGTGTTGCCGCAGCAGCCGCCGGCGATGTTGCACAAGCCGCTATCGGCGAACTCGCCGAGCTGGCGTGCCATGTCCGACGGGCCGAGGTCGAAGCCCGTCGGCGAAAGTGGATTCGGCAGACCCGCGTTCGGATAACACGAAATAAAGGTATCGGCGAGTTGCCCGAGTTCAGCGAGGAACGGGCGCATGAGGTCGGGGCCGATGGAGCAATTGAGACCGACGGCGAGCGGTTGCACGTGGCGCACGGCTTGCCAGAAAGCGGCCACGGTTTGCGCGGAGATCATCGTCTCGCCGCCACGGCCGACGGCAGCGGAAATCATCAGCGGTAGGCGCACGCCGTCCTCGGCAAAAACTTCTTGGGCGGCGACGAGGGCGGCCTTCGCATTGAGCGAGTCGAAGATAGTTTCGATCAGCAGCAAATCTACGCCGCCGGCGATCAGCGCACGCGTCTGGCGTCGGTAATCCTCTTTCACTTGGTCGAACGTGACGACGCGGAAAGCCGGGTCGTCGGCGTCGGGTGAGTTGGAGAGTGAGACGGTGAGCGGCCCGATGGCGCCGGCGACATAGCGACGTCGGCCGGTGGCGTTAGCGAGCCGGTCGGCCCACTCGCGGCATTGGCGGGCTGAGGTGAAATTGATGTCGTGAGCCAACTCGCGGAGGAACGGGTTGGTCAGCACTTCGGCGTAGAAAGCAGGGTCTTTGCGCCCGCCGTGTTCGCGCGGGTCGGCGAGGAAGAATTCGCTCTGCCCGATGCTGGTCGCGCTGAAGGTGTTTGTTTCGATGATGTCTGCGCCGGCTTCAAGGAAACGCCGGTGGATGTCGCCGATGGTCGGTGCGCACGTGAGTGAGTAAATGTCGCCGTTGTTCTTGAGGTCTTTGGGCGCGTCTTTGAAGCGTGTGCCGCGGACTTGTTGTTCGGTCAGCCCATAGCCGCGAATGGTTGTGCCCATGGCGCCGTCAATGATGGCTACGCGTTCTGCGAGCGTGCGGCGCAGGGCGGCTTCGGCAGAGGAAAAGTTGGGGGTGATCGTCGACATGAAAATTTAATCAATCAATATATCATTATTTGTTGATATGAAAGAAAAAGATTACCAGTGTCCGTGTAAATCGGACGTTGCCAGTCACGGTCGAAGCCCAAGCAAACGCAAGCCATGCGAAGCGTTGGGCATTGCCGACGGCAGGTGCGCCCGGTTTTGCTAGGAGTCCTGCGTTCTTTATTCATTAACTCAGTGGAAACAGGGAAGGCCGTGAAAACCGGCCACAGTAGCGCTGCGGTAACGCATCACAGACCCCCAACCCGCAACAGGGCGGACGCAAAGCCAATCGGGCAACCGGTGAAGGCGAGGGGCGAGGTAGGTGCGGGCAGGCGCGGAAATCCTTACGGATACCGCGCTACGTCCGAACCAGGAAATGCGGAGTCCGAACATCTGGCCACCAGAGTCTCACCAGTCCGTCTCCGCGCGTGCATGCGGCGACGGCATCTTCATCGCACGAACCCCGACCTCGTCGGGGCTAATGAAGCGTGAGAGTAGGGGACGTGCCCGATATCGGGCGGCGGCCTGCTCTTGCCAGACCGATCATGAAAAACAACTCCCCGACGGCATCGCTCCGATGCCTTTTGTTCATTGCGGCTAGCGCGACCATCGCGCCAGCTTTTATAGTCGCCGCCGAAAGTGCGGCCAACGAACCTGCGGTCGAACTTGACCGCTTGGTTGTGACCGCCAATCGCATGACCCAGCCCGTTCGCGAAGTAGCGAGCGCAGTCACGGTTTTTACTCCCGGCGAACTGGCTACGCGGCAGATTTATGATTTAGGTGAAGCTCTGCGTGAAGTGCCGGGCGTCAGCGTGCTGCACACGGGCGGCAGTGGCGGTGTGACCTACTTCATGCTGCGCGGCAGCAAATCTTCGCAGACGCTCTTCCTCGTGGACGGCGTGCGTTTCAACGATCCCAACACGTCTTACACTTCGTGGCTCGGGGGATTCTCGCCGGGCGTGCAGGATCGCGTGGAAGTGTTGCGCGGCCCGCAAAGCACGCTCTATGGCGGCGCAGCGATGGGCGGCGTAGTCTCAGTGGCATTGGAGCGCGGTGCTGGCGCACCGTCTGGCACCGTGGCGGCTGAAGGTGGTAGCTTCGCGACCGGACGGGTGGCGCTAAGCGCGCAGGGCACGAGCGGTGCGCTGGCGTATGCGTTGACTGCCTCCGCGCTACAGACTGACAACGACCGCGCTGATAACGAGGCGCGCCTCCGCAACGGCGTGTTGCGATTGGATTACCAACTCACGCCAAACTTCGCCGTCGGTGGCACCTTCCGTCATGTGACCAGTCACTACAAAGATCCGAATGATATTCGCACCATTAACACGACGCCGATCAGCAATAACGACACGCAAAGCGAGCTCGTGACTCTCTTTGCTGAAGGGCAGATAACCGATGCGTGGAATTCCCGGATTGCGTTAGGTTGGCAGACTCAAAATTACGCCAATGATGGCAGCTTCTTTGGTGTGCCCTCGCCCTACGCGACGGACACTAAACGACACTTGCTCGATTGGCAGAACACCGTGCGGCTTGTGGACGCGCTCACACTTGTGGTTGGCGCGAACTACGAAAAATCAGCCTTTAACGATGGCACGGCTTATCCGGATGACAAACTCGCTGGCGCCTTTGCCCATGCGGAATGGCAGCCCGTCAAGACACTGAATCTCGGTGCTGGAGTGCGTTACGATGACTACGATTCGTTTGGAGAGACAGTCACCGCGCGCTTCACGTTGAGTCAGAACTGGACGGCCATCGGCACGCGCTTGCACGCCACATGGGGCACGAGTTTTGTGCCACCGAGTCTGACGCAGCGTTACGGCTCGGCCTTCACGGCCGCATCGCCGGGCATCCAGCCGGAAGAATCCACGGGTTGGGATTTGGGCATTGAACAAACAATCGGCGACGGCCGTGTGGTAGCTGACGCGACTTACTTCAAGAACCGCTTCAAAAACCTCATTGCTTATCAAGGCGCACTTTTCCCCGCACTTGGTAGTTTTCGCAATCTTGGTCGTGCCAACGCACAAGGCGTCGAGACCTCGCTCCGCGTGCGTTTTTCCCCGCAATGGGAGGCGCGGGCGAGTTGGACGTGGCTCGAAGCCGAAGACGGTTTGACGGGCGCGCGCTTGGACGACCGGCCCAAGCATACTTTCTCTGCTGCGCTTGATTGGCGTCCCCGAGCTGAGTGGCAAATCGGCGCCAGCGTGCAGGGAGTGAACGACCGACTGGCGACGGACTATAATGTTTTCCCAAGCGTGCAACTCGCGCCAACGGGCTACACCACCGCGCGAGTTTACGCCAGCTGGCAGGTGAGGGAGCAGCTCACATTGCGAGTGCGAGCGGAGAATGTGCTCAACCAGAAATACGAAGAGACGTATGGTTTTCCGGCCAACGGCGCGGCGTTGTTCTTTGGCGCGGAGTGGAAATTCTAAACGCCGAACAGGTGGGATTGCTCAGGCGGACGCATACTGGCGTCCGCCTTTTTATTGTCTGGCTGGCTTGGCGCAGACGAGTCGGTTGCGACCCGTGTGCTTCGCTTGATAGAGCGCGGAGTCTGCGGCGGCAATCAAGGCGGCAGGGCTGTCTCCGTCTTCGCCGGACATCGCGACTCCGGCGCTGAGGGTGACCGGCAAAGTCACGCCAGTGCGCGTGACACAGGGAATTTCCGCAAGTAGCGCGAAGAGACGTTCCAAGTGTTCAGCGGCGTGCTTTCGTTCGGTTTCCACCATAATGATGGCGAATTCTTCGCCGCCGTAACGAGCTACGCGATCCACGTTGCGCACTTGGCCGCTGAGCAGGCTGGCCACATGCGAGAGCACATCGTCACCTGCGGGGTGGCCGTGCGTGTCATTCACCTTCTTGAAAAAATCAATGTCGGTCAGCACGAGGCTGAAGGGGCGTCCGAAGCGGACACTGCGCTGCCATTCTTCTTCGATCAGACGGTCAAATTCGCGGCGGTTGAAAAGACCGGTGAGTGCGTCGCGAGTGGCCATTTGGCTCAGCTTGGCCAAAGTCTGACCGAGTTTCCGGGCGTAGCGCACGGATTGTTCCAATATACGCGGGGTGATTTCTCCTTTGACGAGGTAGTCGAGCGCGCCGGCATTCATCGCGGCATCGTCTGTCTCTTCGCGGTCGTCGCCAGTGAGAAAAAGCACGGGCACCCGGCAGCCCTCGCGCTGGGCAGTTTGCAAAAGCTCCAAGCCGTCGTGGTCTCCTAGTCGGTAGTCCAGCAAGCATACTTCATGGCGCTCGCTTAAAAGTTTTTTCAGACCTGCTTCGTAGGTGTCGGCGGTGTCGAGCTCCCACGGGCCTTGGCGGAACTTGCTCACAAATCCGCTCAGCATCAGGTGCTGCATCGGATCGTCGTCAATCAGGAGGATTTTTTTGACGGGGGGAGAAGGCATGGCAAAGCGCGCGCTGCGCGGATTTCAGCGCAATCCGGTCATCAAGTCGGCCGTCTTGGCCCGAAGTTGAGCGGCAATTTCGTCACGGGTCTGTAAATTGGCTTTGATGACGTTCACTAGAGCGCTGCCTACGACGACGCCGTCGGCAGCTTGGGCGATGGCGCGAACATGAGCTGAACTGGAAATGCCGAAACCGACTACCACGGGCAGGCTCGTGTGGGCTTTGATGCGTGCGACGGCTTCGGGAATTCCTGTGGCTACTTCACCGCGTTCGCCTGTTACGCCCTCGCGGGAGACATAATAAATGAAGCCAGTGGCTGCGGCAGTGATACGTGCGATGCGGGCGTCCGGAGTGGTTGGCGCGACGATAAAAACTGTTTTCATGCCGTGCCGGGTGCAGGCGGTGGCGAACTCCGTGGCCTCTTCTGGTGGCAGGTCGAGCACGAGCATCGCGTCGGCACCGGCTTCGCGAGCGGCGCGGACGGACGCATCTACCCCGTTTGCGAACACGAGATTGTAATAAGTGTAGAGGACGATGGGCGTGGCGGTTTCGGCGCGCACGTGGCGCACAAGCTCCAGCACGCGGGCGATAGTCATGCCGCCTTCGAGGGCGCGTTGGGCGGCGAGTTGGTTGGTGAGGCCATCCGCTAGCGGATCCGAAAAAGGCACGCCGAGCTCCAGCACATCGGTGCCAGCAGCCAACACGGCGCGGCAGGCGGCGAGCGAGGTGTCGAAGTCCGGATCGCCCGCGCACAGGTAGGCGACAAAGGCGGCGCGTTTTTCGGCGCGGGTCTTGGCGAAAGCAGCGGTGAGGCGATCCATAGAAAAGCTGACTAGGCCACGAATCTCGGCCCTTGGCACGAAAAAATCACGCTCGGCTGCACGGGCGTGTTGCGCGCTTGCCTCGGGGGAGGTGGATAGTCGGGATGACAGCATGAGCGATAACACGAAGCGACTGGTTATTCTCGGTTCGGGCCGCGGCAGTAACGCCGAGGCTATCTTGCTGGCGCAGCAGGCCGGGCGGCTCGGCCGGGCGCGCGTCGAGTTGATTTTGTCGGATCAACCGCAGGCCGGTATTCTCGCGCTTGGGTCGCGTTTTGGGGTGCGGGCTGAGTTCGTGGATCCAGCGCCGTTCAAGACTAAGCTCGAGGGTCTGGGTGAAGAACGGTTCATTGCGGCGGTGCGCGCTGCGCGGCCGGATCTGGTGGTGCTGGCGGGTTTCATGCGCGTGCTGAAGCCGGGTTTCCTAAATGCGTTTGCGGGCAAAATCATCAATCTACATCCGAGCTTGTTGCCGGCGTTTCCCGGCTTGGACGGCATTGGCCAAGCGTTGCGCGCAGGTGTGGCGGAGACTGGCTGCACGGTGCACGAGGTCACCTTAGAAGTGGATGCCGGGCGCATCCTCGCTCAGGCCCGGGTGCCGGTGGTGCCGGGTGAAACTCTTGAGACACTCGCGGGCAAAGTGCACGCGGCTGAGCATCGCCTCTTGCCCTCGGTCATCGCTGACTGGAGCGAAGGTCGTGTGGCGATTGGGTGATTTTATTGGTTGGTCTCAGAAGACCACGCGGGCCGAAAAGCTGACTTCGCGGGCGGCGTTGCTGCGGGCATTACTGATTAGGAGATCGCGGTCGAACAGGTTGCGCACGCCGACATCAAGATCGATTTGGCGGGTCTTGGAGCGCCAAAACCAGCCGACGCTCAATGTGGCCAAGCCGTAGCCGGGATACTCGAGGAATTCGCGCCGAGCGTCGCCGTAGGTGGCGACATAACCGTCAAGGTATAGCCAGTTGGCGCCACAAGAAAAGCCTCCCGCGGGGTTCGTGCTGCGATAGCGCAAGCTGGTCATGACGTTGTAACCTGGAAGCCGGTTGATCTGGCGTCCGACTTCCTGCGGCAATCCTGGTGAGGCGGTGGTAATCGCACGGATGTAATTTCCTTTCAGCGCCAACGTGAGCGATTTCTTGGGTTTCCACTTCAAGTCCAAGCGGCAACCAGAGAAGCGTTCTTCGCCGGAAGCAACGAGTTGCGGCTGGGTCTGGTTGGCGTCGGCGATGGGGTCGTTGTAGAGCGGATTGCGACGGGCGATATTGCGATTGTAGAGGAGGTATGCCGAGCTTGTCAGAGAAACTTTTCCGTTAGCGGAGCGTCCGATTATTCCGCTTTCGAAGCCTAGTGTAGTTTCATTTTCCTGAATCTGTCCGGTGCGTGCGTCAACCGGGGTCGAAGGGTCGAGCGCGGAACTCGTAGTGGCGAAAATTAGGAGCCGACTCGGGCGCACACTGAAGTTGATGCCTGCGTGATGACTGAGTTGACCGGCGCTATCGCTTGTCGCGGGAATGGTCGCGTTGGTGCGACGATCTTGCACGTTCTGGGTCAAGCGATCGTAGCGCAGGCCGGTGGTCACT
>JACCDO010333471.1_pt1 | contig 12457 bp, 5 predicted proteins | sample 7446101 | NCBI WGS metagenome assembly JACCDO01 (sample SAMN15323440, study PRJNA562643) | freshwater metagenome | isolation source: river surface water | place: USA:Blue River Watershed | collected 2017-08-16 | reverse complement strand
CAAAGAGTTTATGCTCAGGGTGGAGGTATGATTGGAACACCCCCACCAGATCCATATGCAGACCCTGTAATTGCGGACAATAAGAGATTATCTACAGATGAAAGACTTAAGAGAATTGAATCTCAACTACAAGTTCAGAGAAAACTTTCATCTGGTGGAGGAGTACAAACCTCAGCTGGAATGGGATATGGAACAACTTATGGTGGAAGAAAATCTATTCTTGTTAGAAATGGTACACAAAGGTTAGGTGCAGGTTCTGGATATAATGCGGTTACAGTTCCAAAAATAAATGTTGGTGGCATGGAATACTTTGCCCAACAAAGAGGAAAAGACATAATTTATTCTTCCAACTTTGCTAGTGGATTGTCTGGGCAAGTTGATAAGTATGGAGCTAGAAGTAGAGGATATAGTGGTAAAGGTTCTGCTCTAGTTGGTGGATCTGGTCTTAAAGATTATGATAAGAAAAATCTTCCGAAGTCAAAAATTATGATGGGTCCTGATGGTCCATTTGTTGCTTATTTGAGTTTTAAAGGTGGCGAACCAACATACGAAAGAGCAACTCAGAGAAAGAAAGGTATGCTGGAGTCTCTGACCGATTTCTTTGATCCCAAGGGGGTAAAAGGAAGAGAAGAGACATTAAACGCAAGAACGATGCGTATGACTGCGATTGGTGATTTGGAAGACATGAGAAAGCGCGGGATGAAAGAGGAGAATATTAAAAAGATGATGAATGAACGTCTGGGTCCTAATGGATATTCTAGAGCGGTGAATGATGCTAAAGCAAAGTCTGCGAGAATAAAGAAGGAGGTAAGCGCATTATCTCCAGAACAAAAGAGAGCGGGGATGGATGCTAAGGTTAAGACCGCTAACCAAGAATTTATGAATAGAGGGGGACTTCTTGGTGGAGTTGGTAGAGGTCTTACCAGAATGTTTGGTACATATAAAGATATTGATAAAGTGAATGCCGCAGATAAAGCTTCTGAAGCTAGAATAAAACAATCAGAGGCATCTGCCATGGGAAAATATTATTCGTCATCCGATGGTAAGTACTACAAAGATTATAAAGCAGCCTCGGCAGCAAGAGCAGCAAGACTGGGAAAAAATACTCCAAATAGAAAACCAATCACACCAACACCTAAACCAGCACCGAAGGTTGTGACAAAACCACAAGTCGCTGGTGGTGGAATGAATGGTAGAAGAGGAAGTGGAGCAAGTCCATCAGTGCCTCAATTCTCTGCTTCAAAAAATAATTCAAAAACTGCTAAGCAACTCAATATTAAGTGATGGCAAAGTTAGTTTCTCCTTTAACTGGAACTTTAAAATCACTTAAGAAGCAGTTTATTAGTAAAGAAAAACTGCTGAAGTCTTCTGTCAAAGTTCAGAAAAAAAGAATTGATAGTAAGAGACAAAACACAGAAAGAGAAAGGTTTATTAACTATGAAAAAGTCTTAGAGAGACCTTTATCTTTTTTAGGTAAACCAATCAAATCGGTCACAAAAAGATTAGGATTTCTAGAAGCACTTAAGACTTTTATTTCAAATGTCTTAATGGGGTTTATTGCCCTTAGATTAATTAAATATCTTCCACAACTTATTAAATTTTCAATAACTCTTTTGAAGGTTGGTAATTTTGTAATAGATGTTGGTGGAAAAATATTAAATGGATTAGTTACATTTGTTGACTATGGATACAAAGCATATGATCATGCTAGAGGTATTGTAGGAAAAATTGGTGGTGAAGATGCTATAAACCAACTGGATAATTTATCTGGTCAAATGAATTCTATAATGAATTCAATCTTCATTGCTGGAATGTTGTTCAGCGATTTTGGTGGAGTTGGTGGCGGGTCAAGTGTTGCTGGAAAAGCAATTGATGCTGGCGTTGATGTTATTAAGGATACCTTAGCACAAGAAGCAGGGAAACAAGTTGCTCAACAAGCTGCTAGAACTGCTATTGGACCTTTAGCAGCAACTGGTATTGTTGCTGGTGTTGGATTACTAGCATCTGCTTTAGGTGAAGGTGCTTTCCAGATTAAGAAGTTTGGAAAAGGAATACAGGGGTGGCTCTCTGGTAAAATGACAGAGGCATCTCAAGATAAAAATCCACTCACAAAGTTTCTTAAGAGAGGATTTTATGGTTGGATGCAGGGAACTTTGGGTCCAGCATTATGGATATTAAATGGAACTGGGGTTCTCCTTGATATTGTAGGTGCTCCATTTAGATACGCAGTTGAATTAATTCGTGCTGGATTTATGAGACTGAATAATGATAAGAAAGGTCTAGATGAGCAAAGAAAAAATCTTGGAAAGTTTGATGTCAGAGTTCGTGATGGTGTAAGAGAACACTTCTCCATACTCGCACCTCTGTTTAGTTTTGTTGGTATGAAAGGAGTTGCCACTAAATTACAAACTCCTGGATCTTTGGGCAGTTTATATGGAGAACAGGCTGCTAGAGATATGGGATATAATGGTGGTGGGAAGGTAATAAAAGTTAGAAAGTATGCTGCCGGTGGGGCAGTTTCTATTCAAAGGACAGAAGTAAAAGAAGTTGATATTCCAAGAAGTGAAAAATATAAGTCTTCAGAAGTTAGAACAGGATCTTTAGTTGGTGGAAGTCTTAGTTTTGCTAAAGTTTTTCCTGGCGCTGGCGATGATGATGCTATGATGGATCGATATTCTTATATGGACAATTCATATTATAAGATTTCATCAATTCCAGATTTGGGTGGTGTAATGTCTCTGACTGTAAAATCTTTATTGGGAGATCAAGTCACAAAAGATGATTATAATAATGCAGCAAGTTCACTGAGTTCATTTATGATGTTAGGTCTGTATGAACAAAACAACGCTGCATATGGAAAACTTTCATCTTCAATTAGAATGAAAGATTTTAATTCAGTGCTTGCAAACTTCTTGATGAAATCTATGAGTGGATCATTTGGAGCAATTGTTGGTTTATTGAGAACTCAGGTTGGTCTTGCTCCTATGCCTGGAGATGCTAGTCAAAGTGAAGGAGACCCTTGTGCTGCTGCTTGTGATACTGGTACTTCTGGAGGCATGGCAGTTTCTGGTGATGCTGTTGATAAGGCAATTCTTGATTTGATTTCTTCCGTTGAGGCGAAAGATTATGACACTATGAATGTATCACGAGGAGCAACTCCAGGAAAACCAACTCAAATGACAGTTGATTGGTTGGTTGCAAACGCTAGAGGTGCTATTGGTAGATATCAACAGATGCCCCAGTACCTTTTGGAACGTGTAATTGCTGCTGGCGGTAAAGGTAGTGATAAGTTCACTCCAGAGTTACAAGATAGAACCGCACTAAAAATGTTGTATTCTGGGCATGGATTTTCTAGATGGAGAAGTGGTCAGATGAGTGATGAAGAGTTTGGTAATCGTTTATCTGCAACGTGGAGAGGTCTTCCTCATAGCAGTGGTGGAACTTATCCAGACCAGTATGCTGGTGGAAATAAAGCCCATATATCAAGACCTGCTTTTATGTCACGTCTTGCTCAGATAAAAGCAGGTGGAATGGGAACTATGGCAAAAATAGCACCAGGTTCTCCTGCAACAAATGTTTCTGATTGTGTTTGTGATCCAGAAACTCCAGATGGAAATCCAGGAGACTTACCGCCACCAGTCCAGCAACCAGCGGGTGGACATGTTGTAACTTCGGAGATGGGAATGAGAGGACTCGCTTTATCTCCCGGGATGCACATGGGCGTTGATATTTCTGGAAATGTTGGAGAGTACTTAAAAGCATTTACTTCAGGCACCGTTGAAGATGTTGGATATGATGGTGGATATGGAAACTATGTAAACTGGATTGATTCGTTTGGAGTTGCACATTTTTATGGACACATGAAAAATCCAGCATCTGTAAAACGCGGACAAAAGATAAATGCAGGAACTGTGTTAGGTCTTCTTGGAAATACTGGAAAGTCAACAGGTCCACACCTGCACTGGGAGGCAGCAACAAATCCAAGAGATACCGGAATGAGCAAAGCCGCTGTTCTCTCTAGATTTAATCCATTATCAAGATATAGTAAAGAATCTCCTTTCACCGGATCGCGCCAGACTGGTGGACCAACTTCTATTGGTGGTGTGATGAAACTTCATGAGGGTGAGTATGTAATTGACAAAGACTCTGTTGATTTGTTTGGAGGAAATTTCTTCTTTAGTATGATAAATGGGGTTGAAAATGATCGTCAAAGGTCAGAAAAAGCATCTACTTTGATACAATACTTGAGTAAATATACCGGTAGAAAAATAGATCAAAGGCCGCAAGTAATTGTTGAAGACTCTGAGGTTGTAATGATGCCATCACAACCAATTTATGTAAATTCAGGTTCTTCCAAGTATTCGTCAGGTGGCGGAAGTGATTGGGAATATCATAACTTGGAGTTGAGATAAGACATGGCATATATTAAACTAAAAAATCCAACTGCTTTTATAATTCAGAAACAAGTTATTCGTGTTGAAAAATTAGTTGGGCAGAGAAATAAATTTAAAGATATTGCATTTAAACAGAAAGTAAAGTTATTAGAGAGAAATCGTAGAGAAGAAGTTGAAAAGAAATATGAGGATCGCAAAGATAGTAGGGAAAAATTAGTATCAAATAAATTCACAACCCCAAGACTTGGATTTCTTGATTCAGTAAAGAACTTTTTATTCTCAGTATTGTTTGGAGCATTAACTCTCAAATTGCTACCACATTTACCAAAGTTAAAAGGATTGTTAATTACAACTCTTAAGATTGGAAACTTTGGAATAGAGTTTGCTGGAACAATTCTAAATGCGATGGCAACGTTTGTGAATGAAGCATATAAACTTGTTGATTTTGGAAAACAACAAGCAAAACTTCTTGGTGGCGATACTGGAGTAGCAAATTATGAAAAGATGTTGAGTTTGGCAAATAAAGTTATCAACTCGATGTTGATTGCTGGTATGATTTTTTCCGACCTCGTTGAAAGTGATGCTAGTTCTAGTGCTGGTCAGCAAGCAGTTGATCTTGTAAAAGATAGAGTTGTTCAACAAGCGGGACAAAGAGCAGCACAGCAGGCAGCTATTAATGGTGCAACTCAGATTGGTGCCCGCGCAGCCGCTGGTGTTGTCGCTGGAGTTGGTCTTATATCTTCTGCTTTAGGTGAAGGTGCTTTTCAACTGAGAAAGTTTACAACAAAAATTGAGTCTGATGCGTATAAAGGTTTAGAAGATGCGAAGAAAGATCCAAATCCATTTACTAGATTTGTAAAAACTGCTTTTTATAATGCGGTAGCGATACCTGGAATGAGATTTTATAACTTCTTATTAAATGGTGTTGGAACTTTATTAGATATTGTTGGAGCTCCCTTTAGATATGCGATAGAACTTCTTAATTATGGTGTGATGTTCTTGACCGGTAATAGTGCTGGAATAAAAGAGCAGAGAGAAAATCTTGGAAAGTTTGACGCAAGAATACGTGAACAACTAAGGGAAATTGTAAACACTCTCAGTTTTGGAATGATTGCCAAACAGAAAGGATCATTTGGCAGTCTATTTGGTAATGAAGCAGTGAGAGCGATGGGATATGCTTCTGGTGGTGCAATCACAAGAGGTGGAGAAACTGTTGGTGGCGTTATTGGTAGAACAGAAGTTAAGAGAGCAATAGCAAGAACTATTGAAATTCCGATGTCACCATTATCTCCAGGTGCAGAGGTTGGTGGAGACGCATCATACTTTAGTCCCTCTGGCAAATCAAATGGAAAAACTAATATTGAAACCTTCTTTCCAAATCCAGAATCCCCTGGTTATGTAAATCCATATAGTTACTTGAGCAATTCATATACCATCGCATCTTCTGGGGCATTTTTGAAGCCATTTTTACAAATGCCAATTAAACTAATCATGGGTAATGGTCCTTCTGAGGGTGACTATAATTCCCTAGCATCAGCAGTGAATAATTTATTTAATTATATTTTGGCTAATACTATGATCCCTGGTAAGAAAATGTCATTAGCAGATGAGATTGGATCTATTGATATTTTAAGGTGGGCTAGAAATAGCATTAAAGAAAGTATGCTAGATCCTGTCAATTCATTATTGGAATCACTTAAAGAACAATTTAAGTTGAGATCTGGTTATGGTGGTGGAAAAGCAAATCCATCAGCGCAGAAAGGTGATGGTGCTGGTACTAATCCTTTAGCGCAATTTGGTGGCGAAGCGCAATTCGTAATTGGTGATAGCATCGCTCATGGATTTGCTGGGAGAAGTGGAAGTGGTTCCGAAACAAGTGATACACAGGTTGGTAGGAGTGCTGCAAATGTTTTAAAAATACTCCAGTCAAAAGGAAATTCTTTAAAGGGTATGTTGATAGACTTATCAACTGGTATTGCTAATTCCGTAGGAGATTTTACATCTGTAGAAGCACAACTTTCATATTTAAAATCAATTGGAGCAAGAGTTAGAGTTCTTGGTGTTGGTAATGAATTTAGCAAAACTAAAGGTGGAATTAATGAAAAACTTGCTCAATTAGTAAGTAAATATGGATTTTATTTTTATGGTGGTTATCCGGGTGCAAAAGATAAAGTTCATGGAACTGATGAAGACTATAAGAATTTGAAGTTAAAACGCGAAAAAGATACGGCAGCGGCTACACTTGGGGCAACCAGTTCACTTATCCCTGCTGGTGGTCTTAAAGGATTGACTGATGCTGATTGGAATGAATTAGCATATATTGTAAGTGGTGAAGCTGGTCCTGGTGATGATGTTTATGGTGTTGCTGCTAATGTTTTGACTCGTGTTGCTAGTCCTGCTTGGCCAAATACTATTCGTGAAGTTGGTAGACAAGCAGGACAATATGAGGCTGTTTATAAAGGATTGGCAAGATATGATGCTAAACTTGCAAAACAATTAAAAGATAATCAAGGTAAAATTGCTTCTGCTCTTAAAGTACTTAATGGAAGAACTGACTTTAAAGGTCAATCTGAATTGGGCAATAGAGGTGCAGGTGATCCAATGTTTGACCCTAAAGGCAATTTTTATCACTATTCATCTCAACGTGGAAAAAATGATCCACCTCCAAAAAATCCAGACCAAAGTTGGAAAAAATGGATTGCTGCAGCATTTCATGGTGGATACATAAACAAAACACAGCTGGTATTAACTCATCCGGGAGAATATGTTATTGATGCTGATTCTGTGAAGTTATTCGGAATCAATCTCTATGATATTGTTAATCAAGTTGAAACCACATCTCAAAGAAAAAATGCGGCAGAAAGTTTAATTTCTATTTTAAGTCAATATACAGAAGATGGTTTCCCAGAAACTGAAGATGATTATACATATCAAGTTCCATCGCTAACACAAATAATCACAGCACCTCCGCAAGTGATACCGATTAGATCGTCTGGTGGTGGATTTGGTGGAAGCAGTGATGAAGATCCATCTCAAGATTTTGTAGAACTCAGGTAAATAGTAATACGAAAAGTTTAAAAAATGGCTAATACACCAATTACCGCAGCACAATCTAAAGAATTTGACATAAAGAAGTGTTTGGTATATTCGAATGATAATAAAACACAAGCAGATATTTCTAGCCTTATAACAGATCTTTATTATTATGAAAGTGTTTTAAGTCCAACTCTAAAAGTTGATGTTATGTTTGCAGATACTGGAACAGTAAGTAAGGATAACGATTTGAAAACAGCTTTAGAAGCACTTCAGTTAGTTGGAACTGAAAAAGTAGAATTAAAAATGTCAGATCCAAATGACAAAGAAATATCAGTAACTTTATATTCTGATTTCATTCAACCTGTTGCAAAAGAAAATAGAAAGACATTAGTTTCTGCAAATCTTGTATCAAAAGAAGCAATTTTTAATTATAAAACTACAGTTAATTATAGACTAGATGGAAAAATATCCGATCATATTAATAAAATACTCAAAGAAACTTTAAAAGTTGATGGTAATAAAAAGTTAGATATAGAAGAAACTCAAAATAATTATAATTATGCAGGAGTTAATCTTAGACCCTTTGCAACTATTCTTCAGTTAGCAAGAAAATCTATTCCCAAAACTAAAAATTCAGAGGGGAATACTGCTGGATTTTTCTTCTTTGAAACTTCTGATGGATTTAAATTTAAGTCTGTTGAAGGATTGCTTTCTGATACAGATCCATCTGGAGGAAAGAAAAAGTATAAGAGTTTAGTTTATAATGATACTCCCGATGGAAGAGGATCATCTATTCCACCAGAGTATGGTGGAAAAATATTAGAGTATAATGTTGATACTTCAGCTGGCAGTGTTCAGTCAAAACTACAAATTGGAACTTATTCTACAAGAACAATTTTATTTGATCCATTCAATTGTTATTATGAAGTTGTAAATCCTAATACTGAAGGCAGTATTGCCAGTAAGGACAATCTACAAAAAGCGGGAAAAGATTTACCAAAATATAATGAAGAGTTTAATGTTGAAGGTCAGAACAAAGATTTTTCAAGAACACAATATATGCTGATTGATACTGGCACTTTGCCCACAGGTGATACAAAACAGCAAATTAAAAAAGCAAAAGAGAAGAACTTTGACCCTAAAAATATTTTAAATCAATCTGTAATGAGATATAATCAATTCTTCTCAACCAAAGTAACCATTACTATTACAGGTAACTTTAGTTTACATGCTGGGGATTACATCTATATTGACACTCCAGAAATTTCTACAAAGGATACTAAAGTTATGGATGAACAATTTGGTGGATACTATGTAATCGCAGATTTGTGTCATTATATAAGCATAAGAACTGGTGGATACACTAAATTGACTTTAGTTAGAGATTCTATTGGTAGAAAAGGTTCTCCATTACCTCTAAATAGTTAAACTATTATACGCACTGATATGGAAAGCGTAGAAAAGCATATTGAACAAGATAAAAAAATACTAGACGATCCAACAGTCTCTGCTCAGGCAAGACGCCATGTTGAAGATGAATTAGACGCTCTTGAAAGATGGGTGGAAAATCATCCCAATGATGAGCATGACCCAACACCATTGGAATTGTATTGTAATGACAATCCAGATGCTCTTGAATGTAGAATGTACGACGACTGATGAGTGAAGGAACTTTATTTAATCCTGGATTTTTAGGAGCCTCTTTTAACTGGTGGATAGGTCAGATTGCTGATGACTCCACTTGGAGAGATAATATTGTTCCGGGAAAATTTGAAGATAAAAATGCTATTCCTGGATGGGGAAGAAGGTATAAAGTAAGAATCATCGGTCTTCACGATCAAAGTGAAGATACATTAAAATCTGATGAGCTCCCATGGGCACAAGTGATGTACCCAATTACTGCTGGTGGCGGTCAATCGGGAGCATCACAAACACCAAACTTAAGACAAGGTAATTTTGTATTTGGATTCTTTCTTGATGGTCAAGAACAACAAGTTCCTGTCATCATGGGAGTGTTGGGAAACAACGCCCAAACAGAACTTCAAACAAAAACTGGATTTAATAACGGAAAAAACTTTACGCCACAGAGTGGATATTCTGAAACAAAAGAACCTAAGACTGGAACAGCGAAAGAAACAGCACCTGATGAAGGTTTAGTTGTAGTTGAAGGTAAGACACCAACAAAAGAAAATCCAGATGCTATTCACCAAACAACCGCCGGTGATGTAAAAAGACAGGAAAAGTTAAAAGAAAAGATTCCTTTACTTAAACCAGATGATACTGTTGGTTCGGCAACAAAAGCGATACAAACTATTCTTGACAACCTAACTCAAAAAATTAATAAGTATTTGAATGCAATCACAAGTTATATTGATGCAGTTTCGAATGTTATCACTGATTTGCAGTCTCTTATTGCAGATGCTGCTTGCCAAATAGCCAGGTATATGAAAATTATATTTGATAAAATTATGCAATATGTTCTTAAACTCCTTAATAAAGAACTTACAAAAGCAGTGTCTGCAACTCCATCTTCATATAGATATCTTTTTGGTGACATTAAAGAAGTTTTAACTGAACTGATATTGTGTTTATACAATAAAATCACTGAAGGACTTTGTGATTTAATACAAGGAATTTTAGATGATTTGTTTAAACCAGAAGAACTCGAAGCAATTGACGCTGAAGGATTAAACTCTTGTGAAACAACTCCAGAAGTTCCTATTTGCTATGCTGAAGATATAGTAGGACAAGTTATTTCATATAATAAAGAGGAAATTGATGATGCCAACAATTCATTATTGGATAATATAAATGCTTTCTTGGAAGATATTCAAGATCAGATTGCTGGTGTTTCCGATTCTTTATCTGATATTACTTCTTTGATTGGTGATATTAGTGGAAGTCTTACTTCGGCACTTTCTTTTGTCAATCTTTCTGCCAATATTTTTGGTTGTGAACTATCTCCAAACGTTGCAGTTTCTGACTATTATACATTTGTTAATGGCGGAGAAGCAACATCAGACACTGAACTACCAAGTGTTGCTTCTATTGATAACTCCTCACAGAAGCAATCTAACATTACATCTAAATCTGCTGTGCCGTATGTAGAACCAACCAAAGCAACAGAAGATTTAATATTATTCTAGTATCACATAATAAATATTCTTATGACAAGCAAGTGTAGAAAATAAAAAAAGCATGTCGTTTAATATATTTGGACCTGCATCAAAAAATGATATTAGGGTTGGTTATATATCAACTGAGAGAGGTTTTGTTGATGGCGTTTCCGTATGTCAAGCAAATGATTATGCTAAAAAATATCCAGGAACTCAATTTGTTTTTAGAACAAGAGACAAGATTCAATATCTTAACATTAATGAAGTTAACGTATTAACCCCAGATAATCTTTTACCAAATAGTTCTAATGATTGTCCAGGCATCCAACTAGAAACTGATTGTGGTCCTTCTGAGGTTTATTTTTATAGCGGAGGTGGGATAGGAGCAAAGGCAAATCCCATCATAGGACAAGATGGTTCTCTTCTTGCAGTAGATCTTGTTGCTGGTGGATTTGGATATCAATATGCTCCAGTCACTGTAGTAAAAGATAATTGTGGTATAGGAGCTGGTGTTGTTGTTCGTTCAGTTATTGGGGAGGTTGTAGAAACCGTTGAGTATTACGACCAAGAAGATGATTTTGAAGATTATCAAATTTGCGAACCAACCGAAGCTGGATACGGAAAACTCTATTCAGTAGAAGGACAGGACATTGGTGTATGGGATCCAACTCTTTATGCAAATTTTTCAAAAGATCCTATTCGCCGTGAGATACAAGAGTACCAAAAGTTTTTAACTACTCTTCGTGGAGGAGCAAGAGTTAATTCTTCTGATAATACCATCAAAAGATGGTGGACTACTAGAACAGAAGTTCCTCTATCTGTGACTTCTCTCACTAGAACCACAAGAGTTAAACATGACGTAGAGCATCCTGGATGGGGACAAAATACTCCAGGAGAGTGGAACTTTGATGATATTGCTGATAGTTTTATGAATCGTCATGCCATTTCTCCAGTTCCCCCTTCAAATGTTTCGGGAACTGATTTTGCTGGAATCACTTTTACAATGGAATGGGAAAAAGAATTTCCATATGATGGTGAATATACTTTCCGAGGTATGGCAGATAACCTGGCAAAAATTTATCTTGATAATCAACTTTTGTTTTCAACTTCTGAATTTAGAAAAGATCATCCTCCAGATAAGTTGAAAAAAACTATTACTGAAGGAGTTCATAGAATTAGAGTTGATTTGTATAATATTCCAATTACTGAAAAAGCCATAATTCAAGAACCTAATGGATTAGTTGACGTTAACTTTAATGTTTTTGGTCAGGGTAAACGTACCGGAACGTTAAAATTTTCTTTTATTTCTGAGGATGGATCTCATTCATTTTTACTAAAAGGAAATGAAAAAAGTAAAGAAAGTAGAAATGAAACTATTAAAGTAAAACCAAATGTAAAATACAAAGTCACAGCAATAGCCACTGGAGGTGATGTTGAACAGGGTATTGTTAAGAATGGTAAGAAAAATAAAGAGGGTGGTGTAGGAACTTCAAATAAAATATTTGCTGATTATATTGCATCAGCAAATGATAATAATGATATACAAATTACATCAAGTTCTGGAACTTTTGAATCTAAAAATAAAAGAACCGCTAATAGTGGTAGAAGCACTTATGATTTGACATTCTTAGTAGATGAATCTTCAAATACTACATCTTCTTCTACAGAGTCTCAGAAAGTATCTAGGGTCTTTAATACCGTTGATTATATTCAAAAAGCTGATAGACAGTTGTGGAGGTGTAATGTTTATGGTAGAGGTGGATTTATAAATGAGTATGGAATATCTCCTTTTGATACAACTGTTGAACTGAAAGATAATCCATATGCTGGCACACACAGAATAGTCTGGGACAACGTAGATTTTCCTGTTGATGGAAATTATAATATTGAAATAGAGGTAGATGATAGTGT
>JACCDO010252975.1_pt1 | contig 12457 bp, 16 predicted proteins | sample 7446101 | NCBI WGS metagenome assembly JACCDO01 (sample SAMN15323440, study PRJNA562643) | freshwater metagenome | isolation source: river surface water | place: USA:Blue River Watershed | collected 2017-08-16 | reverse complement strand
GTGGTGATAATCCCTGTTGAAACCGTCACCTTGCGGATACGATGGTTAAAGTGATCAGCAATATACACGTTACCTGAGTAGGGAGTAAGGAAGGTCAGATAAGTGAGTGAATACACAGAAACCTTGCTTACTTACCTGAAGAATCTACTACTACCGCAGTGGGATTGTTCAAGTCCGCGGACGTTGCGGGACCGTTATCACCCGAGTAACTAGCAGTCCCAGTGCCAGCTATTGTAGTAATGATCCCTGTGGAGACCGTCACCTTGCGGATGCAGTGATTAGACCTGTCGCCTATGTACACGTTACCTAGAATGTGTAGTAGAGAGTCAGGATAAGAGTAAGAAGAAGAAGAGGTAATAACAGGTGGTACCTGATGCATCAAGTGCGACTCCTTCAGCGTAGTTTAATCCCGCAGCTGTTGCAGGACCGTTATCACCGGAGTAACTAACACTTGTACTACCGGCGATGGTGGTGATAATCCCTGTTGACACCGTTACCTTGCGGATAAGGCTGTTAAACCAGTCGGCAATATAGATATTACCTACTGCGTCAAGTGTAACTGCCGAAGGGTAATACAAACTTGTTATTGTTGCTGCCACGTTATCACCAGAGTAACCAGTAGATCCCGTACCGGCTACTGTGGATATAATGAACACCGTAGTAGGACTCAGACTTGGGTAGTTACTACTGGGTGTGGCCGTGCTCGGACTCATGCTAGGGATTAGGAATATTGGAGGTAAGTAAGTGCATAGATATAGCAAGGAGAGGACTTACCTGGGTGCATTGGTTGTAACCGTCACCTTGCGGACTCGCGCATTGAAATAATCCGCGATATAGACGTTACCTGAAGGAGGGCTGAGTAAGAAAGGGTGTTGAGGTGAGAAGAGTCAAAGAGGAAAACCTGTCGAGTCTAGTGTGGTACTCGTGGGAAAATACAAATTTGCTGCTGTGGCGGGACCGTTATCACCGCCGTAGCTACTCACTCCTGTACCGGCGAAGGTCGTTATAATCCCTGTTGATATCGTCACCTTGCGGACGCGGTGATTGAATTTATCAGCGATGTACAGGTTACCTAGGTAGCGAAAAGAATAAGAATAATCAATCAACAAGTGAGTGAGTGAGTGAGTTACCTGCGGCATCAACAGAGACTCCTTCTGGGTTGTATAATTCTGCAGCTGTCGCCGGGCCATTATCACCACTGAAGCTACCAGTCCCTCCACTACCCGCAATAGTAGTAATGATCCCCGTGGAGATCGTCACCTTGCGGATACGGTGGTTATAAAAATCCGCAATGTACACGTCACCTACAGAGTCTAGTTTGACTATTGTCGGGTTATATAGCGACGCGGAGGTAGCGGGACCGTTATCGCCGCTGTAACCGACAGCGCCAGTCCCAGCGATTGTAGTGAGGATCCCCGTTGACACCGTCACCTTGCGGACACGGCAATTACCAAAATCAGCGACGTATACATTACCTAGATAGAGAGAAGTAAGACCAACGGCTACAAGAAAATATCCGGGTATTATTTCTTACCTGCTGGGTCAAGTGTTACGCCTACAGGATAGTACAAGCTAGACGAGGTGGCAGCGCTGTTGTCACCGCTGTAACCGGTAGATCCGTCACCTGCAATCGTGGTAATGATATCTGTCGCGACCGTCACCTTGCGGATACGTTGGTTAAAGGAGGCTCCAATATATACGTTACCTAGTAATAGGAGCAGGTTAGTAAACAGTAGTCAATCAATATAGCAGTTAAGAGTTACCTTCTGCATCAAGCGAGACACCGTGTGGCTCATACAAACTAGCAGCTGTCGCAGGTCCGTTATCACCCGAGTAACTAGCCGTTCCTGTTCCAGCTAGAGTGGATATAATTCCAGTTGCGATGGTCACCTTGCGGATGCGATGGTTGCCATAATCGCTGAAATATACGTTGCCTAGTAGGGGTTAGGTAAGCAAGAGGAAAGACTATTCAACCGAGGAAGTGATGAGGGATTTACCTGCTGCATCGAGGATCAAGTCATAGGGTTGGTTGAGTGCCGCAGCCGTTGCTTGGCCGTTATCACCTGAGTAACTAGCTACTCCCGTGCCAGCTATTGTGCTCATGATGAACACCGAGCTCGGACTCAGACTAGGGTATGTACTTGGACTAGCTGTAGACGGAGTCAAGGTGGGAATCGTGCTAGAAATATTGAATGAGCAAATAGGTATAGTAATAAGAAGCGAAGCAGGCTTACCTGGGCGACATTGTAGTCACCTTGCGGACACGGCTATTACCACCATCAGATATATACACGTTACCTGCCGAATCCACATCAACTCCGTATGGAATATTCAATGTCGCACTTGTTGCAGCGTCACCGTCACCACTAAAACCAGCTAATCCAGTGCCGGCAAACGTGGTGATAATCTCTGTCGATATCGTCACCTTGCGGATACGGTTGTTAAAAGTATCCGAAATATACAAGTTACCTAGGTAAGTTCTGAGTTAAAACAGAGTCAATCAATAAACAAGTGAGTGAGTGAGTTACCTGCGGGATCAACAGTCACTCCTTCTGGGTAATTTAATAAAGCCGACGTGGCAGCTCCGCCATCACCTGCGTAACTCCCAGTCCCTCCGCTACCCGCAATAGTAGTAATAATCCCTGTTGACACCGTCACTTTGCGGATACGGTGGTTAAAAGAATCCGCTATATATACGTTACCTATTGAGTCTAGTCTGACTATTGTCGGATTGCATAGTGCTGCGGAGGTGGCGGGACCGTTGTCGCCAAAGTAGTTATAATCACCAGTCCCAGCAAGTGTAGTGAGGATCCCCGTTGAGACCGTCACCTTACGGACACGACAATTTGCATAGTCAGCGAAAAACACATTACCTAGAAAGAGAGAAGTAAGACCATCTGCTATAAGAAAATATCCGGGTAACAATTCTTTCTTACCTGCTGGGTCAAGTGTTACTCCTACCGGGTAATACAGGCTAGACGAGGTGGCAGCGCCATTTTCACCGCTGTAACCGGTAGATCCATCACCCGCAATGGTGGTAATGATATCTGTTGCTACTGTCACCTTGCGGATACGGTGGTTATAGGAGTCTCCGATGTAGACGTTGCCTAGGTAGAAGAAGGGAGAAAGGAAGTTAACATTAGTCAATCAGCACAGTAGAAGTGAGTTACCTGCTGCATCTAGCGACACGCCATGTACCTGATGCAAAGTCGCAGCTGTTGCAGCACCGTTATCCCCGCTGAAAAAGTCAGTCCCTCCGCTACCCGCAATAGTGGATATAATCCCCGTTGACACTGTCACCTTGCGGACACGATCATTGCCAAAGTCGCCGAAATATACGTTACCTAGCAGGAAATAAGTAAGCAAGAAGAAATATAATTCAACCGAGACAGTGGTGAGTTAGCAAGAGGAAAGACTAGATAGTGAAAAGGGATTTACCTGCTGTGTCGAGGACCAAGTCGTAGGGTTGGCTAAGTGTCGCAGCTGTTGCTTGGCCGTTATCACCTGAGTAACTAGCTACTCCCGTGCCAGCTATTGTGCTCATGATGAACACCGAGCTCGGACTCAGACTTGGGTATGTACTTGGACTTGCTGTGGATGGAGTCAAGGTGGGACTCATGCTAGAAATATTTGAGTAAGTAAGTGCATAGATATAAGAAGCGAAGCATGCTTACCTGGGCGACATTATAGTCACCTTGCGGACGCAAGCATTTACATAATCAGCAATATAGACGTTGCCTGAAGGAGGGCAGAGTAAGAAAGGGTGTTGAGGTGAGAAGAGTCAAATAGGGACCTGTCGAGTCTAGTATTACACTCGTTGGATAATTCAAATCTGCCGCCGTAGCAGGTCCGTTGTCACCCGAGAAGCTACTCACTCCTGTACCGGCGAACGTATTAATAATCCCTGTTGATATCGTCACCTTACGGACACGGTGATTGGAACTGTCCGAAATATACAAGTTACCTAGGTAAGTTCTGAGTTAAAACAGAGTCAATCAATAAACAAGTGAGTGAGTGAGTTACCTGCGGGATCAACAGTGACTCCGCTTGGATAATTTAATGAAGCCGACGTGGCAGCTCCGCCATCACCTGCGTAACTCCCAGTCCCTCCGCTACCCGCAATAGTAGTAATAATCCCTGTTGACACCGTTACCTTGCGGATACGGTGATTAAAAGAATCCGCTATATATACGTCACCTGATGTATCTAGTCTGACTATTGTCGGATTGCACAGTGCTGCAGAGGTGGCGGGACCGTTGTCACCAAAGTAGTTATAATCACCAGTCCCAGCAAGTGTAGTGAGGATCCCCGTTAAGGCCGTCACCTTACGGACACGGCAATTCGCATAGTCAGCGACGTATACATTACCTAGATAGAGTGAAGTAAGAGCAACGGCTACAAGAAAATACCCGGCACTAATTCTTACCTGCTGGGTCAAGTGTTACTCCTACTGGGTAATACAAGCTAGACGAGGTGGAAGCGCCGTTGTCACCGCTGTAACCGGTAGATCCGTCACCCGCAATGGTGGTAATGATATCTGTCGCGACCGTCACCTTGCGGATACGGTGGTTATAGGAGTCTCCGATGTACACGTTACCTAATAGAAGAGGGGAGAAGGGAAAAGTTAACATTAGTCAATCAGTATAAAGCAGTTAAGAGTTACCTGCTGCATCTAGCGACACGCCATGTACCTGATGCAAAGTCGCAGCTGTTGCAGCACCGTTATCCCCGCTGAAAAAGTCAGTCCCTCCGCCACCGGCAATAGTGGATATAATCCCTGTTGCGATGGTTACCTTGCGGACACGATGGTTGCCAAAATCGCCGAAGTATACGTTGCCTAGCAGGAGTTAGGTAAGCAAGAGGAAAGATAATTCAACCGAGACACTGAGGGATTTACCTACTGTATCGAGGACCAAATCAAAGGGTTGGTTGAGTGTCGCAGCTGTTGCTTGACCGTTGTCACCTGAGTAACTAGCCACTCCCGTGCCAGCAATGGTAGAAATAATAAACACCGAGCTCGGACTCAGACTTGGGTACGTAGTTGGACTCACGCTAGGGGTTAGAAATATTGAATCAATGCATGGACATAGCAATAAGAAACACAACAGACTTACCTGGGCGCGTTAGTAGTGATTGTAACCTTGCGGATACGGCTATTTAAGCTGTCAGAGATATACACGTTACCTAGTGAAGTTGGTGAGAATACAAGAAGGAGATAGCAGACATACAATCAGCGCAATACCTGACAGATCTAACGCCACACCATGTGGCGTATTCAATGCCGCACTCGTGGCTTGACCGTTATCACCGCTGTAACTGCCAGTCCCTCCATTGCCTGCGACGGTGGAGATAATCCCCGTGGAGACTGTCACCTTGCGGATACGATGGTTGAATCTATCCGCGATATACACGTTACCTAGTGAGAGAACAAGGATATTAACGAGGGAGAAAAAGCAATTAAGAAGCAAAAAAATTACCTGCGGAGTCTAGGGTTATGCCGTATGGGTAGTAAAATGTAGCCGTTGTGGCTGCGATCTCATCACCGTTGTAGGTAGATGCTCCGGTGCCCGCTATAGTGGCAATAATCCCGGAGGAAATCGTAACCTTGCGGACACAATGGTTAGCTGTATCAGTGAGGTACACGTTACCTAGAGACAAGACAGGTAAGTCGACATGTATGGGTAATAATTTGATCAAGTTACCTGCTGAGTCGAGCGTGATTCCTGCTGGAAAGTTCAATGTCGCAGCTGTGGCTTGACCGTTATCACCCGAATAACTAGTTGTTCCCGTACCCGCGATGGTGGTGATAATCCCTGTGGAAACCGTCACCTTGCGGACACGATGGTTACGAAAATCAGCGATGTATACGTTACCTGCCGAATCTACTGTGGCATCCGAGGGATTATTCAAATTAGCTGTCGTCGCCGCACAATTATCACAGTTATAACTAGCAGATCCCGTGCCAGCAATGGTGGCGATGAAGCCCGTTGACACTGTCACCTTGCGGACACGGTTGTTACTATAATCAGTAATGTACACGTTACCTAGGTAGGTGCGGAGAGTAATAAACGGCGAAAAAAATGGATACAACTTCTTACCTGACACATCTAGAGTTACCCCATTAGGACTGTTCAGCGCAGCCAACGTGGCAGGACCGTTATCTCCACTATAGCTGCCACTTGTACTGCTACCCGCGATGGTAGTAATAATCCCTGTGGAGATAGTCACCTTGCGGATACGATTACTAGAAGAATCCGTGAAATAAATATTACCTAGTGAATGAGCAGGCAAGTAAGGAAGCGGGTAAAAGAAAGAAAGTACAAGAAGTTGAACCTGCCGAGTCCAAGGTAACTAGTTGCGGATCGAATAACCCCGCACTCGTCGCAGCACCGTTGTCTCCTGAGTAACTATTTACTCCCGTGCCGGCTATTGTACTTATGATGAAAACCGTACTAGGACTCAGACTTGGGTACGTACTCGGACTTGCTGTGGATGGTACCGAGGTGGGACTCATGCTGTGTAAGTAAGAGAAGTTACAAGTGAGAAAAGCTAATAATGGTGGCAATAAGGTCATACCTGGGACTGTAAGTGGTGACCGTTACCTTGCGGATGCGGTTAGACAGAGTGTCAGCTATATAGATATTACCAGAAGAATCAAGAGTGAGGCCGAATGGATCACTCAATCCCGCCGCGGTTGCTTGACCGTTATCGCCGCTATAACTGTTTCCGTCACCGGCGATGGTGGTGATAATCCCTGTGGAAATTGTCACCTTGCGGATACGATTATTTTCTCTGTCAGCAAAATAAATGTTGCCTGGAGGGGACGTTACATCAACATAATATCTAAGAAAGTACGTAGTAGAATGTCGGTACCTGCAGAGTCAAGACTGAGTCCAAAAGGGATGTATAACGTCGCACTTGTTGCAGCGCCTCCATCGCCGCTGAAGCCACCAGTGCCTCCATTGCCTGCAATAGTGGTGATAATCCCTGTGGATATAGTTACCTTGCGGATACGGTTGTTAAAACTATCAGATATATACACATTACCTAGAAACAAAATTATAAATGACACCTACCGACTAGTAACAAGCAAGCAAAAGAGTACCTGATGGATCAAGCGCAACCCTGGTAGGATTATTTAACAAAGCCGACGTGGCAGCTGCTCCATCACCCGAGTAACTGCCAGTGCCACCGCTGCCCGCAATAGTTGTAATAATCCCTGTTGACACCGTTACCTTGCGGATACGATGATTATAAAAATCAGCGATGTACACGTTACCTAGATATTAGCAAAAGTTAAGCTAGTAGTGACACAAAAACAATAAGAATTAGCCGTTACCAGAAGAGTCTAGGTCGATCCCAATTGGCAAGTTCAAGCTAGCAGCTGTCGCTTGACCGTTATCACCCGAGTAACTACCGGTCCCACTACCGGCGATGGTAGTTATAATATTCGTTGACGCTGTCACCTTGCGGATACGATGGTTACCATGATCCGCAATATACATATTACCTTGAGAGTGACGCAGAAATGAGTAAGGCAAAAATGAGTAATAAAATAAGAGAGAAAACCTGCTGCATCTAAGTCGATCCCATATGCACTTGATAATCCCGCAGCTGTGGCTGGACCGTTGTCGCCCGAGTAACTACTAGCCCCAGTACCGACAATCGTGGTGATAATCCCTGTGGAAACTGTCACCTTGCGGATACAATTGTTGTTGGTGTCCGCAATGTAGACATTACCTAGGTAGGGATTAGGCAAGTCAATATCATGTAGTCAAGTATAGTAATATAGGGGATTACCCGCAGGATCTACGTACGCATCGCACGGATAATACAATCCCGCAGATGTCGCAGCGCCGTTATCACCCGAGTAACTGGTGCTTGTACTGCTGCCAGCGATGGTAGTAATAATGAAGGTCGTACTCGGACTATAACTCGGGTACGTACTCGGACTCACGCTAGGGATTAGAAGTATTAAGTACGTAAGCAGATATGAATAGCAAACACTACTTACCTGGGCGCGTTAGTTGTAACTGTCACCTTGCGGACACGTTGGTTATCGCTGTCGGAAATATACACGTTACCTATGACAACAAGTAAGGTAAGGTCACGACCTATGAAGTAAGTAGTGAGTGAGTACCTGATGAATCAACCGCGACAGCACGTGGTTGGTTTACAGTAGCCGTTGTGGCAGCTCCTCCATCACCTGAGTAACTACCAGTCCCCGTACCGGCGAGTGTGGAGATAATCCCTGTTGATGCAGTCACCTTGCGGATATAATTGTTAGAAGTATCAGCAATGTACACGTTACCTAGGTGATACAGAAGGAAGTTGGAATAGTCAGAACTATACTAACAATAGAAATACCTGCCGAGTCGAGCGCAATCCCTTGCACACTGTTTAATCCAGCAGATGTGGCGGGACCGTTATCACCGCTATAACTGCCACTCGTGCCACTCCCGGCGACTGTAGTGATGATCCCTGTTGAGACAGTAACCTTGCGGACACGGTTATTACTTGTATCCGCGATGTACACGTTACCTTGGTAGGAATATGGATGTCAACTCTGTAGTAAGTAGAATAATAACAAGAAGAAATACCTGTTGAGTCAATGACGACGCCGTATGGTATATCTAATGAAGCCGACGTGGCAGCTCCGTTATCACCACTGTAACCAGCACTTCCGGATCCCGCAATCGTGGTAATAATCCCTGTGGACACCGTTACCTTGCGGATACGATAGTTACCGGTATCCGCGATGTAAACGTTACCTAGTTGAATGACAAATAACTGATAAGTACTAATAAAATCAATGAGTAAGTACCTGAGGTATCTAGTGCGCCTCCTACTGGATTATTCACTGTTGCAGATATCGCTGGACCGTTATCACCCGCGAAACTGGTCGTTCCTGTGCCTGCGAAGGTGGTTATAATCCCTGTGGAAACCGTCACCTTGCGGACACGATTATTTCTCCAATCCACGATATACACGTTACCTATGTAGGGATTAAAGAGGTCAGTATCGCACAAACTATAAATAATAGGCAGAGGAAGAGATACCTGATGCATCTACTGCAACACCAGTTGGATAATACAATGCCGCACTTGTTGCTTGACCGTTATCACCCGAGTAACTGCCAGTTCCGCCGTTACCTGCTAGTGTCGTGATAATCCCCGTAGAGACCGTCACCTTGCGGATACGATGGTTGCCTTGGTCAGCGATGTACATATTACCTAGTTGAAGGAAAAAGGGATTCTTAGCATTTGCAAGTAGGTATAAATAAATAAGAAGAAAGTACCTGCTGAGTCTAATGTGATCCCCAACGGGGCATTTAGGGATGCAGACGTAGAAGCGCCGCTGTCACCGCTGTAAGTGGCTGTCCCAGTGCCAGCTATTGTACTAATGATGAATACGGAGCTCGGACTCAAACTTGGGTACATACTCGGACTAGCCGTTGAGGTGGGACTCACGCTAGGGAGGATTAGGAATATTGAATAAGTAAGTAGATATAGTAAGTAGAAACAAAGCAGACTAACCTTGGCGAGTTCGTTGTAACTGTCACCTTGCGGACACGGTGGTTGTCACAGTCGGCAATATACATGTTACCTATAGCAACAACAAGAAGAAGTAAGCCAGAAAAACGTTGAGCTAATAGAGTAATAACTACCTGTTGAATCCACACCAACTCCGAGGGGATTATACAAGGCCGCCGACGTGGCAGCACCACCATCACCACTAAACCCAGCAGTGCCACTACCCGCAACCGTTGAGATTAATCCCGTGGATATCGTCACCTTGCGGATGCGTTGGTTGCCATAGTCACCGATATATACGTTACCTAGTCAGTAGAAGGAAGAGTTACCGGTGATTGAGTAAGAGGTCATCAAGAGAAATTTACCTGCTGAATCGAGGGTAAACCCGAGAGGATAAGCCAAACGAGCCGACGTGGCAGCCATATTATCGCCATTGTATGTACTGATCCCGTTACCGGCGAAGGTGGTGATAATCCTTGTGGAGACCGTTACCTTGCGGATACGATGGTTCCAACAGTCAGCAATGTAGATATTATCAGCTGAATCAAGTTTAACCATTTCTGGACAATTAAATGTCGCACTCGTGGCGGGACCGTTATCACCCGAGTAACTGACACTTGTGCTGCTCCCTGCAATAGTGGTGATAATCCCTGTGGAGACCGTCACCTTGCGGATACGATTGTTGAAAGTATCCGCGATGTACACATTACCTGACGTGTCAACTGCCACTCCACCCGGCAAGTTCAATACTGCGGACGAGGCAGCACCGTTATCACCACTAAAACCGGTGGATCCCGTGCCAGCAATCGTGGTGATAATCCCTGTTGATGTCACCTTGCGGATACGATTATTATTCCGGTCGGCGATGTACATATTGCCTTAAAAGAGCAAGCAAGAGTTGAATAAAAGGAAAAGAAAACAAATTTATGGACGAGAAGTACCTGCCGAGTCCAGCTCGAGGCCTCTTGGGTTATACAATGTCGCACTCGTTGCTGGTCCGTTGTCACCCGAGTAACTGCCACTTGTACTGCTACCTGCGTACGTAGTAATAATCCCTGTGGAGATAGTCACCTTGCGGATACGCTGGTTACCATAGTCACTGATGTATACGTTACCTAATTGAGGGTGTGAGTAAGATCAAGGGAGTAAATTGAATGGTTGCTGAGTACCTGATGAATCAAGCTTCACTTCTTGAGGGGTGTAAAGTCCCGCTGACGAGGCAGCGCCGTTGTCACCGTTGTAAGTGGCTGTCCCAGTGCCGGCAAATGTGGATATGATGAACACCGTAGAAGGACTCAGACTTGGGTACGTACTCGGACTAGCTGTGGATGGAGTCAAGGTGGGAGTCGTGCTGTGAATAGTAATACCAATAAGTAAAAGTAGAACAATAAATAGCGAGGTAGTAGTACCTGGGTACGTTTGTAGTAACCGTTACCTTGCGGATGCGGTTGTTGGTACTATCAGAAATATACACGTTACCTCCTGAGTCCAGCGCAACTCCAAAAGCAGCACTCAATAACGCGGCTGTTGCATAGCCGTTATCACCGCTGAAACCAGCACTTGTACCACCGGCAATTGTGGATATAATCCCTGTTGAGATCGTCACCTTGCGGACACGGTAGTTAGAAGTGTCGCATAGATATACGTTGCCAGATGAGTCTAGCGTAACTCCTCGGGGATAATATAAACTAGCAGATGTCGCGGGACCGTTATCGCCGCTAAAACCGCCAGTTCCGCCGTTACCGGCTATCGAGGTAATAATCCCTGTGGAGACCGTCACCTTGCGGATACGGTGGTTGTATGTATCACCGATATACACGTTACCTGCTGAATCTAACGTGATTCCCCATGGAGTATGTAAAGAAGCAGACGTGGCAGCGCCGTTATCACCGCTGTAACTACTCGACCCAGTACCAGCTATAGTGGATATCAAACCCGTTGAGATCGTCACCTTGCGGATACGGTGGTTACTACAATCCGCGATGTAGATATTACCTGCTGAGTCTAACGCGACTCCTCCTGGATAAAACAATGAAGCTGACGTGGCTTGGCCGTTATCACCACTATATCCACCACTTGTTCCCGTACCGGCGATATTAGAGATGATCCCTGTTGAGACCGTTACCTTCCGAATGTGATGGTTACTCGTATCAGCAATGTAGATATTACCTAGGTAGTGAGTAGGGAGTAGGGAAGGTAAGAAGAAAGAGTGAATAGTAAAAATCTAATTTGTGCACCTGTTGAGTCGAGTGCGATCGCGTTTGGAGTATTCAATGCCGCACTCGTGGCAGAGCCGTTATCGCCTGAGTAACTGCTAGTCCCAGTCCCAGCTATGGTGGTAATAATCCCTGTTGACACCGTTACCTTGCGGATACGATGGTTGTTACTATCAGCAATATAGACGTTACCTGACGTATCGAGGGTGATCCCGAAAGGATAATATAAAGCAGCTGAAGTTGCTTGGTTGTTATCACCCGAGTAACTGCCACTTGTGCTACTACCCGCAATTGTATTAATAATAAACGCCGAGCTTGGACTCAGACTTGGGTAAATACTGGGTGTAGCCGTGCTTGGACTAGGTGTGGATGGTGCCGAGGTAGGACTCACGCTTGGGGTTAGAAATAGTAAGTATAACAACAAAGTAACAACAGAGCGTAGTAATACCTGGGTGAATTCGTTGCAACTGTTACTTTGCGAATGCGACTATTACCATAATCAGCAATGTACAAGTTACCTAGTGAGAAGAGAGTAATTGGAAGCTTAACAAACGAAAATAGTTGGGTTTACTTACCTGTTGAATCTGTAACTATTCCTGATGGATCATATAATGCCGCGGCTGTCGCGGCACCGTTATCCCCGCTGAAACTACCAGTTCCACCATTACCCGCTATAGTGGTAATGATTCCCGTTGATATAGTCACCTT
>JACCDO010411174.1_pt1 | contig 12458 bp, 15 predicted proteins | sample 7446101 | NCBI WGS metagenome assembly JACCDO01 (sample SAMN15323440, study PRJNA562643) | freshwater metagenome | isolation source: river surface water | place: USA:Blue River Watershed | collected 2017-08-16 | reverse complement strand
TTTTTAATTTAGTTATAAATGAAAAATACATTATTTTTTAATTTAGTTATAAATGAAAAATACATTATTTTTTAATTTAGTTATAAATGAAAAATACATTATTTTTTGATTTTATAGAGATATGCACTTGATAATAAAAATATAGATAAAGATATATAAAATATAATTTGTTCTTTTCTATTATTTGAATAATCATTAAATTTTTCAATAGATTGTTTTGTTATATTTGGACAAGGTTGAATAACATATGAATCTGAAATAGATTGTCCCATTAAACTAGCAAATATTTTATCAGGAGACATTATAGCTAAATCATTTGCCATAGTAGTAACTAAACCTTTGGTATTACTACCATTAAAAAAAGCCTTAGGTGAGTTATCAACAAAAGCATAACGGTCCATTGAACAAGTTCCAGTTCCTTTAGTTTTATCAATTGGTGTCCAAGTATAACCTTTTTCTTTACAATCTTTTTCATTGGTAATATCATCTCTTGGACAAGAACCAACTTTAAAATAAAAAGATGAACTATATTCCCCATCTAATTTTTTATCAAAAAATTTATCTTTGTTTGGTTTTTCTTGTTCTAGCATTCTTCTTACTTTTTGAGTTGTTCGACACATTGGATTATTTCGACATTCTTTTAAATAAGGATAATCACTGTTAATATCATCACTAGCTGGTTTAGATTTTTCATTTGGTATTGGGTCAGTAATAAAACCATCTACTAGCTTTGAAAATGCATTTGCATTTTTTCTTAAACTTTGTAAAGAACCATCTGTTGTTGCTCCAGTATTTTCGACTGAATAATTATTGGAAACATAATTACCATAACTCCAATCGTAATTTTTCCATGGATAAATATCTTTAACTTTACTTGGAAATCTTCTTATTAAATTCGATTCTGCTTGTTCTAAACAATTACGGTCATTACGACCTTCAGATGCACAAATACCACATTCGATTTTATATTGTTTAAGTGCATTATCCATTATATTAATTTCATCATTTGAAAAAGGTGAAATAGATGATAAATTACTTGAATCTTTTTTTTCACGAAATTCATCTAAAATATTTATAAAATTATTAACAATCTCTGAATTATTACAAGTAGCTTTGGGTGTAATACAATTTTTATTAGAGTTCATTATTATTATATAAATTTATTTTTTATTGATAAACATTTTAATTAATAAAACACCTGATATTATTGAAATAATTGGTAATAATGCTAACCAATTAACTTTTGGAATATTATTCATATCATTATTATTACTTACAAAATCTTCAACACATGGTAATTGTCCCGAACCATCAATAGTTTGTCCAGATAAAACACTCATTAATTTATCAGGGGATAAATTTAAAATATCATTTAACACACTTGGAACCATACCATTTTTACCCAGAAATCCTTTAGAAGAATTATCAATATAACTAAATCTGGGTTTAAAACAAGAACCATCATCTCTAGGTTCTCTAATTTTTAATCCAGTTGATTCATCATAATCTTTTTGTTTAACATGTTTGTCTAATTCACCAGTGTCATTTGTATTTGGAATCCAAGCAAATCCCATATCAGAACATTTCTTTTTAGTTCTTATTTTTGTAGGACAACTACCAGTTCTTATAAAATATGAGCTAGAATGTTCGCCTGTAGTTGGAAATAAACAATCTGGGTAATCTTTACGAAATGATGGATATGGTAATTCACTACTTAAAACTTGAGTTTTATTTGATAATTCTACTCTTTTAGTATCTTCTTTAATAATATCGCTAACACCAGCATTCATATCCGAGGATGGAAATTTATCATTAATAAGAGCTTTACCGAAATTAGCAAACTTTAATGGAGCAGTAATTAATGTATCCATAGTAGGCGCATTAGTAATACCCATAGAATAAGGATTATATTTGAGTTTTGCAGCAGTTTTATAATCAAAATCGTAATTTTGTAATGGATAAATAGTTTTATTATCCATATTTTTTAATCTTGATTCATATAATGGAATATATTTACGTTCTGTATCTTTCAAACTATCTTGTAAAGTATTTTTGGTAAATTCATTAAGAGTATCTCTATATTTATTTGCTGATGGACATCTTTCAGGATTATCCCAATTTTTACTCCAACTACATTCACTATTTCTATATTTTGAATTATCATCTAATAACTTATTTAAACTCATTTAATATTATCAAATATAAAAATATTTATTTAAAAAGATTTTTATTAAGTAATAAATATAAAATGAAAATAGTATTTTGTTTACCTGGTCGTCAATATTCAAATAATTTTTTAGTTAGCTGGACAATGGTATTAGTTAATTGTATTAAAAATGGACATGAAATTGTAATATCACAAAATTATTCATCCGTAGTTCATTTTGCACGTGCATTATGTTTAGGAGGTGATGTTTTAGCTGGAATAACTCAAAAACCATTTCAAGGGAAATTAGATTATGATTTAATATTTTGGATAGATAGTGATATGGTATTTTCAGATATTGAATTTAATAAAATATTAGAATCTCCACATCAAATTACAAGTGGATTATATCGTATGGCAAATGCAACACATTTTGCAGTTGTAAAAGAATGGGATACAGAATATTATAAAGAAAATGGTTCATTTAAATTTTTATCAGTTGAAGATATGAAAAAATATAAAGAAAATAAAGAAGCACCTCGATATATGGAAGTTGATTATGCTGGTATGGGTTGGATGGCTATTAAAAAAGGTGTAATTGAAAATATAAAATATCCATGGTTTTACAGACCAGCTTATAAGATGGATAAAGAAGGAGTAATTATATCAGATATGTTAAGTGAAGATGTATCTTTTTGTAAAAATTTACAAGAATCAGGATTTCAAATAATGATTGATACTGAAGTTGTAGTAGGTCATGAAAAATCAATTGTATTATAAAAATAATTTATAACTATTAAAAAAGATAATAATTTTTTTTTAATAATTATATATTTTCATTTATTTTTTTAATAAAAGTATTTAAGTCATTAATCATATTTGTTTTAAATGATTCTTTAAGAGAATTATTACCATATGTTTCCATATATTTAAGTATATTCTCTTTAAAATTTATTATTGCATTATCATATTTTATAATTAATTTATCTTCTTTATTTAAATCATCTATATTATTAATAAATTCATCTGCTAATATATTAAATTGTTCATTATATAAATTTTCTACAATATCATATAATTCTAATCCAAATAATGCTAATTTATTATTATTAATTTTTGTAATTAAATCAAGACATTCAGTTAGTAAAACTCCTATAGATAAATTAGTTAATGACTCTCCAAATAATTGTATGGAAGGTGTATGGTCTTTAAAATATTCAGATACTAACTTAGATTGACCATTTTTTTTAAAAACTATAGTGTATGCATTCATCGCAATAGAATACAGATAATTAGCTAATGTAAATATTAATATTTTTTCATCGCCTAAATTAGGATTTTTACTTAATGAATCCAAAACACTATACATATACGTATCTTTTGGTGATAAAATATATAAAATACATGATAATAATTTCTGTTTAGAATAATTTTTTTGTTGAATAAATAATTTAGAAAATTCGAAAGGAATATCAGAAATAGACATAATATTATTAAATATAATAATTATTAAAAATTTATTTTATAAACTAAATATTTTTAATAATTCAATATAATCATCAATAAAAACTGGCGGTATTTTGGTGTAAAATATAATTGAAACACATTTGTCATACATTATATTTATCGTAGATTACTTAATGTGTAATTATGTAGGCTAATTTACAAAAACACAATTTCCGCCAAAATATCGTAAATAATAAGCGATGATTAATAGTAAAAATAATATTTAAACAGATTCTTTATTCATTTCGAGATAATGTTCTTGGACAGAAGTAGATAAATAAATAGTAATTTCATCAATTATAATATTTTTACCTATATGTTTATGATACATATCTCTAAATTTATTTATTGAATTATTAAATATCAAATATGCATCATTTAAGCCGTAACTAAGTATAAAATTTGGTGTAAAATAACCTTCAGCCTTTCTAATAGTATCTTGTGTAATATCATCAAAATCATCAAATATTTGAAATGCTAAGCCATAATTATAAGACATTTCATCGATAATTGATTCATTAAATTCATAATTACCCAATATAAATCCACATAACATACATAACTTAAATATAGTTGTAGTTTTTAAATTTAATATCTCCATCAATCCTTCTTTACTGGAATAAGTATCAATAAATTCTTTTTTATTAATACCAGGCATAATAGGACATAAATCCAAAAATTGTCCAGTGCAAGCCCCTAACAATCCCATATTTTTATAAATTACACTTAATATACGCTTAGTTACTTCTGCATTTTTATCGAAAGAATCATTATTTTTAAATATGTTGTTTCTTATTAATTTAATACAAATATACCACCCATAACCAACAAATAAATTAGCTTGTTTTTCACCAAATTTAATGTGAAATGCATCTTTACCACGACGAGTAGAATCATTGTCCATACATGGTAAATCATCTAATACAAGACTAATTGTATGCAATAGTTCTAATGATAAACACATTTCATAAATAAATTCTTTATAAGTATTATCAGGTGCAGATTCTAATATACAAAAAAATAAAATTGGTCTTAATCTTTTACCACCATCTAATACATAATCAAACATTTCTAATATTTTGGGATTTGATATTTCTCTTTTTAAAATCTCTTTAAATTTTAAATCTATTTCAGATTTTAATAAATTGAATTGTTTCATAATTATTATATATAAGTATTATTCTGATATTAGTTAAAATAAATTAACGAATTTATAAATGGCTAATATAGTTTTTAATAAAAAGATTTGATAAATTTATAATAATTACAAAATTATATTAAATAAAATGGAAGATTTAGAAGAAAAATCAATCAAACCAAAAAAATACTTATCTATTACAATAATTGATAGAAAAGATACAGAAGAATTACTCTCTAAATATGTAAATAATAATGTATATATTTTGAGACATAAAAAAAATGATAGTTTTAAAACACCTGATAGTATATGTGTAATTAGTTATATTTCGAATATAACGAATGAATATATGCATCATGTTTTATCAGATTCAGATTATATTAAATCAATTGAATATATTGAAAGTTTAGGTTATACTCAATTACAAATTTAATATAATTGTTTTTTTAATATTATATATTATAATATGAAAAGACAAAGTAAAGAAACTAAAAGAGCTAATAGTCCAAAGAGAACTAAAAGTCCATCTAAAAATAATAATAAAACACCATATAAACGTAATAAAAAATTAGTAGCAGGTGCTGTTAATTTGAATCCTCTAAATATTGTTCGTCCAGTAAATGAAGGAAATGAAGGAAATGAAGGTTATGAAGGTCAAATAGAAGGATTACCATCATTTGATAGGAGATTTATTAAAATGTATTTAATTACTAGAGAACAAATAGAATCTTTATTACTAGAACCAAATTATCTTAATAAAAAGATATATATTATTAGAAATAAAAGAATAGATAATAATGTATTTGCTAACCAAGGTTATTTTTTAAATACAGATGGTGTTATTTCATATCCAATATTTAATAATGGTAATGTATCTTTTTCTCATGATTTAATAAAATATGAAACTATACAAGAAAAAATTAGATTTTTAAGAGAAAATGGTTATGTAAATATAGATGAATTATAAATTATTTAAAATTATAATATAAAGATTTTATTAATTAATTATAATTAATATAATGGTTTATACATTAGAAATTTTAGCTGATAATTCAGAAATTCGTGATTTTTATACCAAACGTGCTAATCATGCGTCAGATTCAGGAGTTGATTTATATTTTCCAGAAGACCACAAAATTACATGTTTTGCATGTTTAAAGATTAATATGGGTATTAAATGTCGTATGGTAGATGATAATGGTAATACTGTACCGTATTATTTATATCCGAGAAGTAGTATAAGTAATACTCCACTTATTTTAGCAAATTCGGTCGGTATAGTAGATAAGGCCTACAGAGGTAGTATAATAGCAGCATTGCGTTATGTTCCAGATTTAAATTATAAAATGGAATTACCTGATTCATTGGTTAAAATCAACTTACCAGTATATGAAGTAAAAAGAGGTGAAAGATTATTACAGATATGTGCACCGGATTTATCACCGTTAGCAGTAAGATTAGTAGAAACATTAGATGAAACTGAAAGAGGTGATGGTGGATTTGGAAGCACAGGTAAATAAATAATGATAAATAATAAAAAAATTTGAATTATAAAATTATTTTATTATTTTTATATAAAAGTTAAAATGAGAGCTAATATTTTTGTAGTAATAAATACATTTTATCAAATGACAAATTCAGGTGGATTTCCAATAACAAAAATACGTTTTATGTCAAATGATTTAGATAGATGTCGTGATTTTTATGTTAAAATACATGATGAAAGCGATTTTGATAGACATTTAATTCACTTAGATAAAGTTTTATGTGCTATACCAATGAATAGAGATACAGAAGCGGATGATTTTGAAGAAGAAGTTATTGAATTTGAAGATTTTAATAGAACACCTAGATTAACTGATAATTTTTCAAATCTTAGCTTGAGAGATAATGACCAAGTTAAAATTGAAATTGTTGAAAATAAAGTATTAAGCCAACAAGCACAAACAGAACTTAAAAATAAATTAAATTCATTAACTTATATAAATTTAGATGATGAAGATAATTTATATATATCTGATAATTGAAAAATTTAAATTTCTATAACAGTATTAGTCTTTTTATTTTTTTTTATTGTATTTATTATTTCATTATATTTATTAATGGCATCACTTGATGATACATATCTAGCAGTTAAAAATTTATTATCTTTTTCATTCGCAAAAGTAAATACAATTTTATGATTATCAGCTTCTCTTTCTAAATCAATAGATTGAATTTGTGATAATGGAACTAATTTATGCTGAGATGCAAATGACCATTTTATAGGTGTATTTTGTAATAAAGTAGTTGAATTTGGTAATATAATTTTATGTAAATTAAAAAATATTCTATTAGACATTTTAGTTAGTAATAATTATTTTTAATAATAAATAAAGCTTTAAATATTTATTTAGATATTATTGATTTATTTATATTTATTGAATTTTTCTTTTACAGTAAAAAAGGTTAATGCATCCTCGATATTTTTAAATAAATAATCGACGTGTTTTTCTTTTTTAGTTGTATTTGGACATATTAAAATAGTATTCCATTTGAATTTATCCTTGGCAGTTTTTAAATTTATTGTTTGGTCTTCAAAAAAATATACATTTTCATTCGGTTTAATTCGAAATAATTTACTAGCGGTTTTATACACAGACGGTTCGGGTTTCATTTTATTATCTATCATATCAGTGCTTAATATACCGTTAAATAATTCAAAAACACCAAGACGCTTAAGAACTTCTTCTGCATGTGGATAAGTAGCATTAGTTAAAATATATTTATTATATTTAACATTATCTAATAGTTGCTTTAATTGTTTTTTTTCTTTAAAAGAATTATAATAAATGCGTTCATTATTAGATTCAGTGCACTCTTTATCAGAATATAATGTAAGATCTAAGTCAAAAACAAATTTTACCATATTAACGTAATATTATATAATATAAAAATAAAAATTATATTGATTTAAAAACGTGTTATATTTTAAAATATAATTAATTAAATTTAAAGAATTTAAAAAAAATGTTTAATAATAATATATTTTTAATGGACAAGTCAAATATTTTCATGGATAATACTATTGAATCAGAACCAATTTTACAGGACAATAAGGAGCGTTTTGTTTTATTTCCAATTAAATACCCTGAAATATGGAAGGCATATAAAAGAGCAGAGAGTTCATTCTGGACAAATGAAGAAATAGATTATTCGAAAGATAAATTTGACTGGGAAACCAAATTATCCAACAATGAAAAATATTTTATTAAACATATCTTAGCTTTTTTTGCTGGTTCAGATGGTATTGTATTGGAAAATATTAATTTAAATTTTGCCAATGAAATTCAAATACCAGAAGCACGTTGTTGGTATGGTTTTCAAGCTGCTATTGAAAATATTCACTCAGAAGTATATTCAACATTAATTGATAAATATGTTGATGATAATAACGAAAAAAAAGATTTATTTGGTGCAATCCAAAATATTCAATGTATTAAAAAGAAAGCTGAATGGGCTATGAAATGGATGAACCAAGAAACAGCTACTTTTCATGAACGTATCGTAGCATTTTCTATTGTAGAAGGTGTCTTTTTTTCAGGAGCATTTTGTGCAATTTATTGGTTAAAGAAACGTGGTTTAATGCCTGGATTAACATTTTCAAATGAATTAATTAGTCGTGATGAAGGTATGCATACTGATTTTGCAGTCTTAATTTATTCAATGTTAAAAAATAAATTAACTAAAGAACGTGTATATCAAATAATTAAAGAAGCAGTTGATATTGAAAAAGAATTTATTAACGATGCAATTCCGTGTGCAATGATTGGTATGAATGCCGCATTAATGAGTCAATATATTGAATTTGTTGCGGATAGATTATTAGTTCAATTAGGTTATCCTAGAATATTTAATTCTGAAAATCCATTTGATTTTATGCAATTAATATCAATGGAAGGAAAAACAAATTTCTTTGAAAAAAGAGTTAGTGAATATAGTTTAGCAGGTGTATCAGATAATTTAGATAAAAAAGATGATTCAATCGATTTTGATGCTGATTTTTAAAAATTTGATTTTAATTAAAATAATAATATTGTTTGATTATACAATGTCATTATTTAATAATTCTATTATAAAAAAGAACAAGGATTTTATTGTTTATAATTATAAAAATATTTATGAAATTTCGTTTGGTAAGACTCAATTAGGAAATGATAAAATAATTGATTTATATCAAGATGTAAAACATGATTGTTATTGGTATCATTTATACTATGATACTAGCGCACATCTTATTATATATAATAAATCTGCTACCACTATTCAATCTTCTGATGAAAATCTAATATTAGAATATTTTTATCCAAAAGATAAAATAATTATTAAAAATAAAAAACCGGTAATAATGAAGTGTTTGTTATCTGATATAAAAAAAACTAAAACTTTAGGTATGGTTAATTTTTCAAATGAAAAAATAATTAAAATTTAGAGACTTTAAATATTATTTTTTATTTTTAACAAAATTTGATTATTGATGTATTATACTTTTATTAAATATAAAAAATGAATATACAGTATAATATAAAAATCAATTTGATAAAACATATTAATAATGAAGAATATGATTTATTTAAAGATTATATAAAATGCAATATCAATATTATAGATAAGAATGATTTGGATTATATAAATTTAATTAACATATTTAAAATAAAAAAAAATAGTAAAATTCATAAAGAAATAATCTTGTTTTTATTAAATTTAGGTTTTAATTATACAAATAAATTATTATTGATAAATATATGCTATACAGAATATGAAAAATTTTTAATTAAACTTTATAAAAAATTTAATATTAAATTTGACGATAATGATTATAAAAATATTGAAAATAGTTGTTTATTTGAATTAATAAAAGCTATTTATAAAAAAGAAGGATTTACTAAAAATATATTAAATTTTTATGATAAACATTATAAATTATTAGATTTAACATTACCAAGTATATATAAAAAATTATTTAAAATAGATTTAAATGATTACAGTCGTTTAAATTTATTAATAACTGCTAAAAAAAATGATTATAATAAGAAAATTGCTTTGATTAGTGAATTAACACCTTTTTATAAGGATATTGCTGATATTATTTATGAGTATCATTTATAAAATAAAATTTATTATTTTTAATAATACTATAACATAAAGATTATTTTTTAATTAGATTATTAATAAATAATGGAAATATTAAATAATAATTCAACTCGTTCTAACCAACCTATATCAGACATTAAATTATGGAATCATCAATTAGCTATGTTAGATAAATGCAAACGTATAGAAACTTTGAATAAATATGGTATAATGTCTGATTCAGCGGGCTCAGGAAAAACATATGTTATTTTAGCTTTATTACAAGAATCAATACAAAATAATCCAAAACAAACAAATTTAATAGTAGTTCCACATAATATATATAAACAATGGACTGATGCAATTAACTTATTTTTTAATAAATCACCTATTAAATTTAGTAGTTTTATAGAATATTCCGATATTATAGATTTATATCATGATGCTTCAAAACTAACTAAATCACAAATTATTTTAACTACCACTATTTATTATACTCAAATATTAACATCTTTATGTGGCGTAGATAATAATAAAAAGATAGAAAGAATTATTTTCGATGAAATAGATTTTGTAAATAATACTATTAGTTCTATAAATAGTAAATTAAAAAATACAAGTATATATTCAAATATATCAGATGCTCAAAAGGGTATTGATACTATTATTTCAAAAATAAGCTGGTTTATATCAGCCTCATTTAGTAAAGAATATAACGGTGGTTTTAAAATTACAGATGAAGAATTAAATTTAATGACATGTAAATGTTCGTCTGAATTTATAGATGAAAGTATAATTTTAGAAGAACCAATTAAATATAATTATATATGTAAGGATAGTTATATTGGTATTTTACATAGTATTTTAACAGAAAAACAAATTACAAAAGTAAATGCATTAGATTATAATTTTGATTTTAAAAATATTTCTAAAACCCCTAAAAATGATAAGGAATTATTAATGTATTTAGTAGAAGATATAATGATTAGTTTAGATAAAGGTAAAGAAACTTTAAAATCAATAAACAATAGTATAATAAATGGAAATTCTAAGTTAATTGAATTTACAAATAATCCTGATTTTGATTTATATAATGAATTTGAATCATATACAGAATTTATTATTGAAAATGGTCCTATTACTGACCCAGAACATAAAGAATTGTATAATAAAATAAATTCAGTAATTTTATTAATTCAACAAAAAGAAAGTTTAGAAAAAGAATTAAATAATAATGAAATTAAAATAAAAAATATTAATGAACGTTTAAAAGAATCAAATATGTGTTCTGTTTGTATGTTAGAATTCGAATCATTAGATTATAAAGTTATAACGAAGTGTTGTCAAAATAGTTTTTGTAATTCTTGTATTAATAATATTCGAAATTCTGATAAATTCAAAAATAGATATGCTATTGATTGTCCGATGTGTCGAAAATCGATTGATATAAAAGATGATACTGATGATATAATTGTAATTAAACTTAAAATAGATGATATATCAAATAATACAGTATTTAATAATACTAATTTAGTAGAATTAAAATATAATTCAGATAACTATATACGTAGAGATGATAAAACTAAAATAGAAATTTTAGAAGAAATATTAAAAGAAAAAGGTGATAATTTTAAAATGATTATTTTTTCAGATTATGACTTTATATTTAAACAAATTAAAGATAAACTTATAGAATTAAATATTAAATTTACTGCATTAGATGGAGGTAATATTAATGACCTTAATAAAACAATAACTAACTATAAAGATAAAAATTATAATGTATTAATGTCTAATTCGTTTATGTATGGTTGTGGTATGAACTTAGAAAATACAACTGATATAGTTTTAATTCATAAAATTTATTCTGTCTCTAAATATAAACAAATTATTGGTAGAGCGCAACGTCCAGGAAGAACATCACGTTTAAATATATATGAATTAGTTCATGAGAATGAATTAAATAATGATATTATATCGGATGTTCAAATGGAAACATCTGAATCAATTATGAATCAATTTAATTCTGTAAATATGGAATCAGTATTATTAAATAATAATCAAAGTAATTTAATTACAAATACACCAGTTGCTATATATAATTAGCAATAAATAATTTAGCAGATAATATTACAACTAATGTAATTTCTACAAATTATATAAATAATAATATAAATGGTATCGAAAGTTTAAATATTGAAATATCAAATGAAAATAAAAAGTGTATAATAACATAATTAAATTTGATTAATTTTTATTTATTATATATTTAATTATAAAATAAATAGAAATGAATGATTTTATTAATTATTACTTTAATGTATTAAATAAACCGATTGAAACAAATGGTTTCTATACAGGATATTCTTATAATGATATAAATCGAATGAGACGTAAACCAAATAATCAAAGTTCAATATCAACTGATATACATAATTATAGTATAGAACATATGGATGAATTTGGAGGAAATATTGATTTAGTATCATTATTTAATGATTTATCAATAAAATATAGAGCGAAAGATGTAATAAAAGTTATAAGTGATTTTCATTT
>JACCDO010393614.1_pt1 | contig 12458 bp, 20 predicted proteins | sample 7446101 | NCBI WGS metagenome assembly JACCDO01 (sample SAMN15323440, study PRJNA562643) | freshwater metagenome | isolation source: river surface water | place: USA:Blue River Watershed | collected 2017-08-16 | reverse complement strand
CCATAAAAATAGGTGGCTTCTCTTTAAGATTTTTATTCTTAATATATGGGTTTAATAAATAATTTAAATTACTTCTACCAAATGTTCGCAACACATTTATAAGAACAACATTGTTTTTCCAATAATATTTTTTTGTAATAATAAGATAGTCATTTAAAAGAATTTCGTCAAAATCCTTATTTTGTTTAATTTCGTATTCTGTAAATAAGACGGATATTTGGAATGACAATACATTGATTGTGGAAAGGGGGTCTGGGTCATTTTCTGCTGTCGGAACGGTTGAAAGGATTATATCAAAATCTTTTAGCAGTTCCGCCTTATCCTTTGTAGGCAATGTATCAATATATCTTCGAACATCTTCCTCTAAAATCTGTAGTATACGGTCACGAATCCTACGATAATTATCTAACATACTATTGATAAATCCACGCGGATAATTCATAGAATTGGTATAAATCATACCATACCCCAAGTCTGAACCCATTCTCGTCATTTGTTTACAGAGTTCGACATATTCTGTCCGCTTTTCCCCTTCCAGTACACCTCCACGTTGTGGTGAATCTTCGGACGGGGGATCAAATAGGATTTGCGGCATTCTAATTATATATGGGGTTTTCGGAACCATAAAAACCTATATGCCTTTAATAGGATTTTCTGCCACCACCATGTACGATAAACAATATTTCCACGACTTTTTGGAATCGCAATTAAAAATAAAAATCCAAGAAAAGGCGACCTACGGCGAAGTGTTTACCCCCTTAGCCATTATTGACGAAAAACTCGCATCTCTTCCCCCTTCGTATTGGAAAAGCCCCGAGAAACGTTGGCTCGACCCTGCGTGCGGCATCGGCAATTACATGCTGAAGGCCATTCTGGGGGGCGAAGGATACCCTGGACTTTTTGTCGGTCTTCAATCCAAGATTCGCAATCCTGCCAAACGACTGCAGCATATTGTGTCCATGTTTACCCTCTATGATATTAACGAATCCAATGTCCAAATCGCCACCCAACTGCTCAAGAAACTCGCACCGGATTCGAAGCCCCACGTGATTCACGGCGACTTTTTGGCCACTGCAAACGCAAGAGAGCGTTACGACATTATTCTCGGCAACCCGCCCTACAATTTGCAAGGGACGAAACGTAAGGGGACAAAGCGGGTTCATGTGGACTTTGTGAAGGCAGCCCTTCCTCTCCTCCACGACAACGGCCATTTGCTTTTTGTGTGTCCCCCCAATTATCGCGAACACGGGTCGACCATGAACCAACTTTTTCGCCAAGACGGTGGACATTTTGTCTATATTCGCATCCTGGGACCGGACGAAACCTTAAAAATTTTCAAAATCCAGAGCCGCATTGATATTTTCTTGTACTGCAAAACGCCCAATCCAAAAGCCAAGACCCGTATTGTGGATTTGTACGGCCACGAAAGTCATCAAACATTGTCCCTCGAGCGCCATATTCCCAACTTTGGGCACAGCATTTTCGAAAAGCTTCGCAAGAGCCCCCCTGCCCCCATTCATGCCTTTCGCAATACGGAAGCGACAACCATCCATTGTGCAAAGAGCGGTTTATCCAACAAGGGTACTCATCCCATCCTCCATTTAATTGTCGAAGGAGGCCGTCGTGTATTAAAAAGAACAACCCCCCACAGTTTGCAGCACCGCCGCAAGATTTTCTTGAATGGTCTTGGCCTGCCTTACGTCTACTATGACCAAAAAGGCGTGTACGGCCCGTCTCAAACACCGGTCATTATTCTGGACCCCCCGCAAAAACTCGTACAGTTCATGAAGACACCCTTCTTTACATTTTTAGCCTGGGCACTGCGAATTACGGGCAACAACAATCTTCCGTACTTGTTTGACGATGTGCCGGCCGATTATGCGGAAGAACTTACTCTTACCAAAGATGAACAAGCACTGGTCGATAAATTTCAACATTACACGTTTGCCGACAACGATATTCCGATTGACTGTAAGGACGAGTGAAACATCTCGAAAAAATTGAGTTGCCATATTCAAATATATCCAGTAGCAAACCCATCAAAATGCAGTGGATTCTTGAAAAGTTTAACGCATATACCAACATTGCCCAGTTCTGGGTCAACAATGCCTCGCCTCAACTTCGGTCCATTGCTCGGCGTCATGACCTGGTCAAGGGTCATTTGGTACGTGCCATTTTGCTAGATGCCAATCGACACAATGACCTTCTTATGCCAGGAAATACCTTGTACTGCAATGTGGTCAACATCAATGAAGAAGACGACGAATGTACCGTGCGGATTGTCCCACCTCCTGCCCCCACGCCAAAAACCTTTACCCACCCGCATGTACCGGTCGTCCAAGTCCATGAACTGCAAGCCGGCACCTACTATAAAAAGGTAATTGGGTACAACAACAAGGGTGTATGGTCAATTGTTCCCTTTGGGATTCCGTATGCAAAACCACATTCTACCACCTATCCCCTTGACAAACCCACCTGGGCAGGAAGATATACGGGCAAGGAAGACGATGACCACTATTTTGAACTCAACACGACCGTCCAACGAGTAAAACCTGAAACCTATGTGGCCAAATATAATAAACAAACGAAACATGTTGCGTGGATTGAAGACACTCCAGAAAAACGCCAGTATTATGAACACTATGATGGAGATACCATCCAATATTTGGACGACCTGGTGGGAACAACATGCTTTGTCGTATCGGCCCCTCCCCCCAACGAATCCGAACTTGTAACTCGTGGTCCACTGCTCGTCGGTCATTACTACAGCACCTGCATTGGTCGTAAAGAAGGTCGTTGGCCTGATGAATTGTATTACAAGAATGGTCCTCTTACGTATTTGGGAAAGTATGTGGGTGAATCAATTTATGGGTTTGGTGATGGTAGAACCGGATTTGCCCATTTCGAGCAGGCCGATGGAACCATCATAAAACACGAATACAATTATGAAGGGACCACCACCTTTTTGGAAAAAAGGTGCGCCAAAAACCCAGAAGTCGAAGATGAACAACCATCCACCTTTTTGGAATGTATCGGTGAAAAATAAACCACATTTTTAGAAAAAAAGGCGCGCCAAAAATGGAAGAAGAAGCCCAAACCCCATCCTATTTCCCCGTCGCCCTTCTTTTTTTTGGACTGGTCGGCTATATTGCGGCCCGTGGGTCAAAAACACAATGGGTTCGTTTGCTCGACGTCTTTGCCTACGGCCCCTATTTAATATACTTGTCGTATCAAAAAGAGTACACCTTTTCAACTCTCGAAAAAGTCTTTCTCTTGTTTCTGGGTGCCACCACTATTACGTATAATGGGCGTAATTACTTACGTATTTAACATGTTTTTGGCGCACCTTTCCCCTTTTCCCAAAAGGGGTCGCAAAACGGAAGATTTATCTGACGGTTTTTCCTAAAAAGGTGGGTGTTACCAGTCCTTGTGCCCCCCGTAATATGCCTTGGCATACGCATTTTCAATCAAATAGGTATTGACGTTTTCCCCCTTGTGTAATATGGTTACCAGTAAGCGACCATATTTATCAAACTCGCCACATTCCAGTCGTACCACCTTTCCTAAAACCATATCTTCCAGTGCCTTCTTGGCCTTGAATGCCTTTTCAATCATTTTATCACGTTGTGGGGTCTTCAAATCCGGATGAATTTCTGGCGTATCGACCCCCAGGAGCCGCACTTTGATTTTGTACAAGGTTCCAGATACTGGCATGACCACCCAGCACGTATCGCCGTCATACACTCGCACAACTTTTGCCTTACACACAAGACCCTTGAAATCAAACGTCTTGGTATTGTCGTAGGTGGCACAATGTAGTGCAACAGAATTACAAAGACCCATTTTTATTCCACAGGGAAGATACATACCAACGTTCAAAAAAAAGAATCAATTTTTTGTACAACCCCTTCAATCCTTTTTTACAAGGTACACATTGTAATTGGAATGCAGTTCGGCAAACTCGCACAACACTTTGTAATAATCGGTCCAATTTCCACCGGCAAGTCCACATCCAATACCGTAGGGAATGTACAAATGGTAAGGAGCATTCAACTGCAAGGCCATGTGTCGCAGGGCGTTGGTGAAATACTGGAGACGGGCTTCACGACTATCCTTGCCCCCCTGCGACGCCTTTCCAGGATGGACCTGGCCGTACAAACACGCCACCGCCGCCCCGCTCTTATCCTTGAAGATTTCGCACGTCCCAGGTTCATCGCACGACTCTTCCGTGGCACGATGACTGCGTCCAATGGGCACACGACCCTTGTAGGGGTGCAAACCAGGCCACTTTTTCGCAATGGCGGACGAAAGACCTGCCACTACGGTACCGCTGCAACAACATTGCTGGACCATGTAATGACCCTCGCCAATGGGCATTTCGAGCAAGTCGCCCTTGATAACCGTAAGGTTCGTAAGATTCGCACTCATTTTCCAAGAAGTATACAAATAAACCCCACCAAATCAATTCAATTTTTTCCAAGGCTTAAACCCTTCCGCTCATATTTCAAACAGAATGATGAAACTCTACATGCTTGTACGCAACCAATGCGAATGGGAAGACATGGTCCTATACGACAATGAAGAAACGGCGATTGCCATGTCCCTGCGTTACACCAATGCACGCGTCGAAATCTTTGAAAAAAAAGAAGGGACTCTGTCCTATGTACCGACCTATTCCTATTTTGAAAACGGTGTGCTTGTAATTCCACAATAGACCATGACCCCCTCTCAATTCCATGAAACCTTTTTCTGGGGCATATAGCACTGGATAGCCTCCAACAATGTGTCGTCCTTCACGGCCAACGAGTACGCATTCACCCCTTCACGATTCTTTTTGTACGGATTTGTTCCGATACACACCAAATACCGTACACAACTGTACGACTTTTCATGACATGCATAGATTAACAAGGAGACCATGTTAATATCTGGATGTTTTGCTAAAGCCAACTGAAGACGCACCACGTCGTCGTTTTCAATATGCGTGAGTGCGTCCATTTTTGTGTTTACAAGGGATACCGTTTCATTGAATTCCAGGGAATCAATTTTTTATGAGCCGGTCATCACGTCACCACGTTCAATGCGGTACGAATCGCAGTCTTCGTGATGGGTGGAAAACTCGTAAATCTCCCCTTCTTCGAGACAAATCAGTTGATGGGGTAAGCACTGGGTAATGGTAATACTTTGACCCTTCTCTAAAGTCCATTCATGGCGCGACGCATCGGTCGTATCGATTAAAATCATGCGAAACTTGCCCCGTGCCACGTACCACGACTCCTTCTTGTCCTTGTGAAAGTGCATACTCAACTTTTTTCCGGTTTCAAAGTGCAAGATTTTTCCGCAGTACTCGTTGCAATTTACAATCACGTCTTCATATCCCCATCCCTTGGGAACACGTATTGCATTTGTAATTTCGACCTTCATTCTTCTTTTTCATTCAATGCACAAAATCTTTAGACCTGGTAGAAATGCCCAGCCAAACCAAGAAAAATAAAAGCAGTTCGGTACCCCGCATGCGAATGAATGACTTTTTGGCCATTACCAAGGTCAATCGCGCCTCCAATGGACGTCTCCGCAAAATCCATGCCAAGGAACGTCCAGGGCGTACGTCGAAATTGTTGGCCTTTAAAAAGTTTTCCAATATTGGCAGAATTTTTGGCAAAAAGACCCGCCGCACCTACCACTAAATAGTTCATATAGAAGATGATGGTACATGATTCTTGAAATACACACTTGGCCGAGTGGTTAAGGCGATACATTAAGGGTGTATTATCGTAAGATGCGTGGGTTCGAATCCCATGGTGTGTATGGGACATTCGTATAATGGAATTATTCTTTGTTCGGGTCAAAGAGACGTAGGTTCGATTCCTACATGTCCCCATTGGGGTATTGGTACAGTGGTAGTATGCCATCTTAGGGTGATGGTAGTCCAGGGTTCGATTCCCTGATACCCCCAAACTTTTTCTTTTTTTCCACCCATCCTCTTCGATTCCAAAAAAATTGAATTGACACAATCCGATTTTTTTGTATCTCTTCCAACAAAGGTAAAATGAAGTGGCGTATTGTGTACAAGGAAATCAACCGTCTTGCGGCCGAAAAGGTCTTGGAACAGCAAGAAGTGTATACATTCGAAGAGGCCTGGACCATTTTACATGGGCTCTTTACCAAGGACAGTACATGGAATTTCATAAAACGCAAGGATTTAGAGTTTGTCCTTCGAAATGATGTATTGAAAGTAGTCGTGGCCCATCGCAATCAGGAAATGATTACCATTGAAAAGGTCCTTCCTCAACAAAATCAAGTACCCAATCCTCCCCCCCGACTTTAATCCCGTCGACCTTTGCGATTGGTGCGGTGGTCGACCACCTTCTTTTTTTTCCGGTTTTTCCGCAAGGATGTGTCCACCACCTTTTCGTAAACTTCTTCCTCCCTTTCCACTTGAAAATCCCAATTTGGAAGATTCAATGACAATACGTTTTGGCGCACCTTTTGTGAAAAGGTGGACGTACCGGTACACGTCTTGCAACAAATGGGCGAAAAGACCCATGCACCGTACACATACCGCAATAATCGCACGGTACACGCAGGGTGATACCACACCTTTCCACATGTGCACACGGAATGCAAATGGTACTCGGCTTCGCGGTACGGCCCTTCGCCACAAATGACGCACGGCTCCACACTTTCAGGGTCGACAATTTCACTCGTCCCTGCCCATGAATAATCATCCACCACAACGTCCATCTTAAAAAAAGGAAGTACCCCTTCTTTAAACTCGAATGATTTGTGTATTGGTGGTCAGTACGCTTCCAGGAACGTCGGTCGCCTCGACAAATTGCAAGGTGGTGTACACGATGGGTACATCCTTGACCCCCTTCATTTTTGCCGTGTGTTGTTTGCACAGCAGCGCCCCCTGTTTAATGATTTTTCCGCGCTGCTTGCGGTCGATTCCTGACGGAAGACGCACCACCACATGAGCAGAACTGGTACCATCGATATGAAACCAGAGGTCGGACGGCTGTCCCTCGACGACCAGCGCCGTATTTTCGTGGGCATTCTGGCCAATCTTGTAGGCAATCGGTTCCACCAGCCCTGGCAAATTGATTTCGTGAAGCTTCATTTTCTTTGTATACTTATATACAAACAATATGATGCGGTAGTCAATTTTTTAATGGCGACGTGTGATAGCACGACGGTTGCGACGCGTCTTTCCCTTCCCCAAAGATTTCTTGTATACTTTCGGTCGTTTTCAAAATATGAGTGGGTACGGAACGTGATTGTACATGGAAAACCCTTCCATTTTGAAGTCGTTTAACACCATTTTCTTTGATGTGAACAAAGTTTTCGAGACGCATGGTGGGTGCATTGCGTACAAAGTTATGGAGTTTCATCGTCTTTATCTTTTTGGGAGATGTGGGGGTCTTCATGATTCTATGTACATTCCAGAAAAAAAGAATACAAGTAGATGATGGAACCTGTTCCGAATAGCGTTACCGCCAACCAATACAACAATTATGGCTTTCCGAAAAATATGAAAAATAAAAATGTCTATACGCAAAAAAATCCCTGTGTACCGACCTTAGCAATAAATGGCAGAACCTATTATGTAAAGGTTGATTGCAAGGATGTTTGCCCACGCATGAATCGTGTACTTGTGGACAATTTTGATAATGCACCCGATGGTATTTACACGTATATGCTTTATAAAAAGGGTGGACAACTTGGTTTTGCGTACGTCAAAGTATTATCCACCATGGAATACGGAAGTTTACACAAAACCTTGTTTTATGAAACGGGTCCCGAGGAAGTGATTATTGCGGGGGAATGTAAGAAAGAAGGTACAAATATTTCCTACAACTTTCAATCCGGTACATATGCAGCAAAGATTTTTGAAAAGCATAAATATAACAGCCCAAAACAACAAGCGTATGCAGGCAGTACAATTACACCCCTTTTGCAGTCATTATATCCAACGCTCACATTTACATACAGCACAGAACCATCATTTATAAATAAGATACGTGTTTCGATTGAAGAAATCCGAGAACTCGAGGAAAAAGGATTTGAAGTGATACTCTTTGAGAACAGGGCAAGTTGTTTGAAATGCTCATCTTCCATGGAACCACATCGTGCACAGATTGCCCAGTATCAAGGACAGATTCAAAAAGAGCAGGAAGGGATGAAGAAAAACCCCAAACTGTATCACGGCTATTCAATTCCATTTTGGCAATCGGAAATTGAAAGAATTCAAGCCATTATTAATGAATGTGAGGATCCTGCATTGCAAAAACATTTACGTGATGTCAGGACAGGTGGTAAACGGAAAACACGGAAACAAAAAAAATCCAAGCGTGTCAAAACTCGCACCAAAACATATCGTAAACACTAACCACCTTTTCCCACCTCCCAAGGTCGGTGGTCGTCCTAACGGCCTCCCAAATCCATTATGCCACAATTTTCAACGGACACACACAGTCATCATTTCCACAATATTTCCAACCATCCTGAATCGGCACATCGCACTGGAGGCACCAGTTTGTTTCCTTTTTTTCAACCTTTGGCCCAATCACCATCGAATCCAAGTACTGTTTCATCATGAGTCCGTAATACTGCTTCATGCTGGCATAGGCATTTCGTTCGTCTCGCGACGGATAGTAATGGTAGCGATACTGGAGTTCGGCAGGGTCCAGACCTTCCTTTCGACAAAAGCGGAGCCAGTCTTTGATTTTCCGCAGGTTTTCACATTTGCGTCGATTTACACGGATACACGTGTCGCACACACATTCACGCATATTTTGGCGATGTCGTTCTTCTTCCATAATCGCAACCCAGTCAGCCCAGGCAAATCGATCCGAAAATACATCATGTTGGGTCTGGGCGTGGTGAATCCACATACACATGTTCATTTGAATGGGGTTCATTCTTCTACTTTACTTTTTGGCGCAACTTTTTTCCGAAAAAGGTGGAACCGATTCCTTTGAATGGCTGATAAAAAAGGGTACCACACCCATTCAATTTTTCCACACACCTAGACCCCATAGCCCATATACAAGATATGACCCATCGACGGTAGTTTTTCAAACACGGTCTTCATAAATTCTTCACGCGTCGTTTCTACAATACAGAAGGACATGTCTGAATATCCAAACTGAAACGTACCACCCTTGTACTTTTGTACTTCAAGTGGAATTTCTACTTTCCCATCATTATATGCATCTTCATCACTGCATGCAAGAATCCGAAACCCTTCGAGAAAGAAGTCGGCAATGGATGCAAGGTCGTGAAAGATGCGCGTATCGGTTGTAAGGTCACCGTGGTGGTTGACCCATGTAGCAACGTAAAAGGTGGACGAGTTCATTTTGGGACGCAATAACTGGGTGGGTGATTCCGTTGAATACCTACATAAAAAAGGACACCACGTCCATTCAATTTTTTTGGCCTTTCCTACTCCTCAGACCTTATGGCAAAACACACGTAGTACTTTTCCCACCGGATAAAACTCGCGTGTCTTTTCGTGAATCGTTTTTACAATCGGATAATTACATTCACCGTCAGGATTTTCAATTTCCGTGAGAATGAATCCAATATTGTTTCGACTTTGTGGGTAGGAAGAGGAAAAGTTTACCGTAATTTGAAAGTAGTTGTGAAGTGATGTAAAGGTCGGTTTCGAAATAGCATCTTCGGTAATGCGATGAAGGATGGCTTCGTTCCCCCATTGTACAATATCGACCGTCGTTACACTCGTATATTCATCGTACGTATACAGGTCATCATCACCCATTTCATCTTCTTCGGCAACATTCGCTTCAATTTGGTAATCGACAAGAAGCGTTAAGGTAACAACAAATTCTTCTTTCGTATTCTTGCGATTCTTACGAATGCAACGACGAATCACTCGGTCAATTGTATCGGCGTCCATTTGGTACAATTGTGTTTATGTTTGGGCTAATAAAAAAAAGGTACCATACCTATTCAATTTTTTGGTTTTTGGCGCACCATTTCCGAGGCCGTCAGGCCGACCACCGACCTTGGGCTAACCGAACGTCACCACCTTACGTACCGTCTTGTGGATATGCGCCTCCAACAGCAGGGTCTCACATGCATCCAGTGCGTGCTGAAAGGAATCGCAAAACACCTTTTCCCAGAACTCGCGACGCAACTTGGGCGAAGGGGGCTTGGACAAGACGGACCCCCAAATCATCGACACATCAAAGAAGTAGACGTTGAGTTCCTTGACCATGTGGGACGCAAGGTAGTTCTTCCGAATGTTGCACGCAATCAGGTACTTGTCATGGAGCGTCGCCTGGGGCGTAATGGCAACCATCAAGTGTTTCTGGATGTCCTTGATTTGTTCGAGGGTCGTAACGTCGGTAATCACCTTGAAGGGGCCCTGGGGTGCACTGCACATGAAGGGCTTGGGGAGGGGCATATAACTATCACGTTTGTACTCCTTGGTTGACATCATTTTGGCGAGTCTGGTGATTCCGTTGAATACCGAATAAAAAAAGGGCACCACGCCCATTCAATTTTTTCCTGAGACCCCCCTTCCCTAAAACCCCCACGGCGACTTTGATTCCCAGTCAAACCAAAACAACGGCTCCTTGGAAGCACGGTCGCAAAACACAATACGACCATAGTCATCGAATCGGACCAAATACTTTGCAGTATCGTATTGGAAATCGGTGGCATATTCTCCACGACCAACACTGTAGGAGAAACTCACATAGTCGTCGCCGTGCGGAATATGGAAACTAAACCATGGACCCACGTAAAACTCACGGCCGGCCGCATTTTCATACACAATGTATTTTTGCGTACCCCCACCCATATTCGAAGTACGGTCCGTGCGTTCGTACGTATCGAGCAAGCCGGTACTTGCATTCCACAGTTTCATGCGGAGGGGACCCTTGGACGTCATGGCATAATTGGCGTTGGAGTTGTAGATATGGCCCATATCACTTTCAAAGAGGGGGACATTCAGATTCACAGTAAGGGACGACATTTTCAAGAGGCGTGTTTGGGCGAACTTAACTTTTTGGGGTGATTCCTTTGAATACCTACTAAAAGAAGGGTCCTCTTTGATTTCAATTTTTTTCAATACATTTCCTGTCTAAAGAAGTTTTGTGTAAAATACATAAAAATGAAGAAATATAATGGATATGGTAATAATATGTTCTTTCCAACACAACCCACCAACTTATACGACCTTGCCCAAGAATTCCAGAAACGTCGTTTCAATTATACAAGGGGCGACATGGAAAAATGTACCATTCCCCATCACCGATTTCGCAATTCGGATATTCCAGAAAGTCGAATCATGATGCATGAATATAAAATACGTCGCAATTATGCAAACTTTCTTGCCGTTTTCTCGGACCTTCATACTCTATCACGTTCCACCGAACCCGTCATTGAATTACCGCCGCTCCAATATCCGGTTGTAGAAAGTACGAGTCCGATAAAAAAGGAATTGTGTGTGTATGAAAGGGAAATATTCAACGAATTATCTGGCTCGAAAGTTGTGGTTGCAAACAAAAAGTATGACATGGTAAAGGATACGAATTTGACGGAACTCCCTTTGCTTCAACCTGGAATTTCACTCGAGTCGCTTATTCTCGTATTGACAGTATATGCATCTCGTCTCGAGTATGAACTACAATTGGAATATAATCCAGACAATACGATTCGACGTATTTTTTTTACAATGTATCCCTAAAAAAAAGGAGCACCACGCTCCGAGCCATGTACTTTAGACATTCTTCACACCTTTACTCAATCATCACATAGGTAATCGACTTTACCTCGTACGAATCGTGCAAGTTACAATATCCACTTCCGTTACACCATGCATGGGCCTTCCATGAAGTATACATGTTCTCCGTATCCTCATGGTCCTTCTTCAATTCCCATTCGTCGTCGATATACTCGTCACGCAAACGACCCTCCGTATCACACCAATCGGCAGGAATCTTAAAGTACACGGTAAGTTCCACAGGGTCCAAAGCATATTCTTCGTTCTCTTCATTCTCGTCAAAGCCATACAACGAACAGGCATCCGATTCATCGTTATGACTACGTTCCACATACCGTACCACCATCTTCAAATAACGTTCTCCAGACATTACATCGTCATGAAAGACGTAGGACTTCTTTCCAAGGTCATGGAAGAAATCAAAGCCGGCAATTTCATCGCAGGCAAAGGACAGGGGGTTCTTGGGGCGGGGCATTTTCACTAGTTCACTTAGTAATAACTTTGGTTTTTGGCGAACTTTTTCCTAAAAGGTTGGGTTGGTGATTCCGTTGAATACCTGATAAAAAAAGGACGCCACGCCCATTCAATTTTTTTGACACACATCCCCTCCATAGACTCAATAGTCTTTCGTATTGTATACATCTTTCATGAGTTCAATCCCACCAATAAGGATAGAATTTGTTTCATCATCCAAATTAAGGGGAAT
>JACCDO010754113.1_pt1 | contig 12459 bp, 22 predicted proteins | sample 7446101 | NCBI WGS metagenome assembly JACCDO01 (sample SAMN15323440, study PRJNA562643) | freshwater metagenome | isolation source: river surface water | place: USA:Blue River Watershed | collected 2017-08-16 | reverse complement strand
GGATCTTCCGATTCCAAAAATAGCAACTGTGCTACAATAGTATTAGCCATTTGGTCTTCAACAGGACCGTTTAGCATAACAATACGCTCTTTGAGCAAGCGACTGTAAATGTCATAGGCACGTTCGCCTTTGGATGTAGATTCGACTACCATTGGTACTAGCATTTGATTCCTTTATGCGGTTGTAAAATTAAAGTATAGCTGTACAAATAATTATTGTCAAGCCTCTTGATCTGATCATAATCTGAGTATATAATAGCTCTATAGTTCAACCACAGTTAAATACTGTTTTAGAAGATTTCCAAAATGAGTACCCTATTGTTAAATGCAGACATGCAGCCAATCAGCTTACTTCCGCTATCCGTTGTGGATTGGCAGGAAGCCATTCGCTATATGGTTTTAGAAAAGGCAGAAGTACTCGAGTGGTATGACGACTGGATCGTCCATTCTGCACACTGGGAAACCAAAGTTCCTGCTGTGTTAATGCTACACGAATACCAAAAGCCTAAGAACACAATGCGCTTATCTAAGCGTAATGTATTCTTGCGTGACCAATATACTTGCCAATACTGTGGCGCAGATGTAACAGATCAATCTGCTACTTTGGACCACGTCCATCCTGTATCCAAAGGTGGTAAGACAACTTGGGAAAACTCGACCACTGCCTGCAAGCCTTGCAACTACAAAAAGGCTGCTCATGTTGGTAAGTTCAAACCAAAACAGGCTCCTTACAAGCCACACTTTTGGGATTTGGTTGAAAAGCGTAAGAAGAAAGGCTTTCACTTGCATCACCCAAGTTGGGCTGTGTATTTGGGTTTGGAATAACTTGACACAACAACCGTTTTATTGTATAATATTAACATATTTGCAATAGAGAGGTTGTTGTGACAGAATTCAAGCAATTAGTTGAGTCGTTAAGACCATTCGTAAAAAAAGTTTCTAAAAAGACTGCTGACAAAGCCATTACAAACCTTTGCAGAGATCTTGCTACTGCTTTGTATGAGTCTGGAGTTTCCAGTGACGACTATATTAAAGCATACGACGCAGATAAGATCTTTGACCCAAGCTGTTTGTTAGGTAATCACGATGACCTTTTTAAGTTTGTCAAACCTAAATTTTTAAATCTGTGCAAAATTATGTTTGAACAACGCCCAGTTGGGTTAGGCACACCTAACGCAATGGTCGGCGAAGGTGAGTTCATGGCACTATTTGCATCGCCACGTGTTGGCATTTCAAAAGAAAAGAACAAGGGCGATATCACTGTTGATGGCAAGACTGTTGAACTTAAAGGAACACAACTAAGATTCTTTAGTCCTCTTAAGACCACAGGCAAGCAGGTTCAAACACACGCACAAAAGATTTCTTTGAAGTACGGAGTGTTGCCAAACCTATCTATGAAAAATCGTACGGCCTTTGAACCTTGGGACAATGGTAAGAGTAAGAAACTAAACAAAGTAACTCATTGGATCGAACAATTTGAAAAGTTAGGAGTCACTAAATCTAAACAATATCTAAACGAACTGTGTTCGTCATTTATGGATTGTTCGGAAGATGACTTCGATGTTTGTTTTAAGAAAAACAAGTTTGATGCCGTTGCCCTTCAACTTCTAATTGTTAGCAAGTTTTTTAACGGAATGGAAAAGAAATGGGATGCCTTTACACAAATTAACAATGGTAAAGTAACCTGCATCACTGATGATCAAGAAGCGTTTGACATACTGATTGAAACAGGTAAATTAAAGATGGATGGCAACTATTTCAGATCGTTTCAAGATATGGTAGTTGGCCTTTATGTCAAACTCAGCTAAAATAAATATCTCATGAACATTACACTTTATAACGAAACTTGTTTTGATGCTTTCAAAAAGATTGCAGACAACTCTGTGGATATGGTATGTGTTGATCCTCCGTACGGCACAACCAGCATCGAATGGGATAAAGTCCTAGACTTTAAAGAGATGTGGGCAGAGCTTGACCGCATCTGCAAACCTAAGGCCAATATTGTTATATTTGGTAGCCAGCCATTTACCAGTCTTGTAATTGTTAGCAAGATCGATTGGTTCCGTCACGAACTTATTTGGAATAAGAACAAGTGCGGCAGTCCAGGGCTTGCAAAGTTTCGTCCGCAGAAAGTTCATGAGAACATCATGGTCTTTTCAAAAGAAAGCGGCGGCACATACAACCCAATTATGGAAGAGGGCGAAGCCTATAAGCGTGAAGCCAAAGACAAAGAAAAAGGCTACGGCACTGGTCGTAACAGTCACGGCTACGGCTTTGGTAATAATGGCAAACCTTACCTTGGCGGTGAGAATCACGGAACTCGTTATCCAAAAAGTATTCTTCATGCCAGCAGAAACTTCTCTGCTCAACAAACAGTACATCCGACCCAAAAGCCTACAAATGTTTTGAATTGGCTGTTAATGACTTATAGTAATCCAGGCGATACTGTCATGGACTTTACTATGGGATCGGGTAGTTGCGGAGTCAGTGCCAAACTAACAGGTCGCAACTTCATTGGTGTAGAAATGACAGAGGAATACTACAAGATTGCAGAACAGCGTATTAATGAAGCGGAATGGAATGTTGTAACTCCTAGCGATCGACAGCTATCTACGCAATTGCCAGACGGTGTCCAAACTACTCCTGATCAAAAATACGAACAGGGCGTTTTGGAATCTATCCGTAATCCAAACGGCAAACCCAAAAAGACTAAACAAGCACCAAATTTGTTTGAAGAAGAATAATTTCGCTTGACAATCCTAGTCTTTGATGCTATACTATTAGCAACTTAGAAATTAGGAGTGATTGTGCGTTACATTTTAGCATCTTGGGACTGCGAAGGATTTGAGTGTCTAGAGGACATCACTTCTAAACATCCTGATATCTTTGAGAAAGGGCAGATCATTGAAGCACTCAAAGGCAATACTCCGCAGAAGAATCCCTTAGCGCAACAAATCAGCACGATGAAACTTCGTGCTCGTTTTAATACTCAACGAACTTATGAGATTTATGTCTTCACTACAGAAGATAATGTTCAGTTCAAAGACGTTGAAGATTGGATGATCGCTGATCCGCAAGGACTGGTTGAATGGATTCGCAAGAATCATTATTCTAAGATCTACAGCGACTATCGCCCTTCTTATAAACCTAAAATTGTTTAAGGACAAAAATGCGAACACAACCACAAGATATTATTGCTAGGCTCGAAGCAGACAACAGCCGATTAGCCAAAGAAGCTATTCTTGCAGAAGCAATGGAGGAAGGACTTGATGAGTTCTTTGAAGGTATTAGAATGGCCTTAGACAAACTCTATACCTTTGGTGTCAAGCAAGTTCCAGAAAAGACTGAAGATGGTGGTCAAGGACTTAGTTGGACTAACTTTAAACAGTTAGCAGAATCTCTGTATCGTAGAGAGCTTACTGGACATGCCGCACGTGATGCTATTAAATTAGCTATGGATGTTGCAACCAAAGATCAATGGAACTATTATCGTAGAATCTTAATCAAAGACCTACGTTGTGGAGTATCAGAAAAGACAGTTAATACTGTGGCCAAGAAAGCCAAGAAGCCTCAGTACTCTGTGCCTGTCTTCGAGGTCATGCTTGCCCACGATGGTGCTAATCACGAATCAAAGATCACAGGCAAGAAACTCTTACAAGAAAAGCTAGACGGTGTGCGTGTGCTGACAGTGGTAGATTTTGAAAGTCGTACTGTGCAGATGTATAGCCGCAATGGCAAAGAACTTAATAACTTTCCGCATGTGGTCAAGGTCTTTGAAGATCACATGGATGAGATTGGAAGATCTTACTGCTTTGACGGTGAGATCATGAGCAGTTCCTTTCAGTCTTTAATGACAATGGTTCACCGCAAGAGCGATGTTCAAAGTGCAGATGCTGTACTTCATTTGTTTGATGTTATTCCTTTGGTAGAATTCAAAGCAGGCATCAGCGAAATGGGCCAGCGCCGTCGTATTAACTTTCTCAAGAACTGGGAAAACATTTTCAACGACTCGGGCTGTATCAGCATTGTTCCTTATGTTGAAGTGGATTTAGATTCATTTGTAGGTACTGTAGAACTACAGGATTTTAACAAACAATGTCTGGCTGCTGGCAAAGAAGGAATTATGGTCAAAGACGTGGATGCCAAATACGAATGCAAACGCAGCACCAGCTGGTTAAAAATCAAACCTTGGATTGAGTGCAGTTTGAGTGTGACCAGTGTAGAAGAAGGCACAGGGCGCAATGTAGGAAAACTTGGTGCAGTTGTTTGTGAAGGTGTAGATGATGGCAAAAGAATTGTGGTCAATGTTGGTTCGGGTTTTACAGACGAACAGAGAGCAGAATTTTGGGAAGCTAAGGATACGCTCATTGGGCAGGTCGTGGAAGTCCGTGCAGATGCGGCAACTCGGAGCCAGGATAGTGAGGACACATGGTCGCTACGTTTCCCTCGCTTCCTCCGATTCCGCGGTTTTACAAAAGGTGAAAAACTCTAATATGGAAAAAGGTGCTATCAAAGACCTAGTCTATGGCGGGCTAGAAGAGATCATTAACAATCGCAACTATTACTACGCTAGCTCTGTAGGCTTTGGCTACAATCATTTTACAGATGAGGGAAAGATAGCTCTCACAGAGTTTATGGATTTAATGGCCTACAAGATTCGTGATGCAGAGAATGCTGACCTAGATCGTAGGGCCAAAAAACAGGTATTGGATCAACTTAAAAAGAAAGACTAGTATGGAGTTTCTTAGATTTTTGAAGTGGCATTGGGATAGTTGGACGTGGAGCCATCGGGTATATATTATCGGAGCGGGCTTTGTTGGTGCTGGCGTCAAAGATTCAGTGATGGGCGGAGGCCCTAACATCATGATGCAGATTGGATTTGCTCTGTGGCTTTCAATCTTCTTAAAATGGTTTGTTTGGGATATGTTTTGGGAAAGCTGGGCTAAGTATAGACAACATCGCAACGAACTATTAACAACAATCAAAAACAGCGACAAGGAGTGACTATGAACGATCTAGATAAATTTGAATACAACAACGAAGAAGAAGCTGAAGTAGCACAGATTCAGAGTCTGCTGTCTAATCAAAATGCTATCAGTGCTGTACAGGCACAGTTGGCCAAACAACGAGCCCAACCCTCTGCAGAGTTCTGTGAAGAATGCGGTGAAGATATTCCTGAAGCTAGACGTAAGTTAGTTCCGGGGGTGCAGTTGTGTATTCACTGCCAAACACGCTTAGAGCGTTTTAAAGCCAACTATCGACAGCCTGGTGCGAGCACAGAGTAGTTGCCGAGGCCCAGACTTCTTCTGGGTCTTGTTCTAACAACCATTCAGGGCCCATGTTCTGGGCCACTAACCAAGAGTTTTCTTTGCGCCAGGGCCCTAGCCCATTGAGTTCAGCCAGCAGCTGACCCTGGGCCCATGAGCAGTAGCCCATGACTATTCTAAACTGTTTGGGGGTATCCCCATCGCAGATATTGTGAAACATTTCTTCTGAGCTAGTCATAGCCCATGCTGATGTAATCATCACTGTACCCTCAGTGACCCAATCACTGCTGTGTATCATCCATAGGCTGTTAGGGCTCACAGGGCCACCCCAGTATATGGGCATTGGGGGTGGGTTGATTACATTGATATTGGATTCAGCTAGTACTTCGTCTAGGGTAAATTTAGTAGGCTTATTAACACACAGAGCAAATGACCCTGAATGATGATCATGGGTGACCATTAGCACCGTGTTGCGAAACCTAGGGTCTGGCATGCCAGGGGGTGCTATGAGTAAATCAGTGGCCTGTATCTTTATCATGACCAGTCAGGGAGAGGACCCCCGTACTTCTTGCCCTTGATCTTCTTGCCACGGACCTTGACACGCTCTGAGCCTACCTTGTGGCTCTTGCCCCCATCACGGCTGCGATAGCCCTGACTCTTGCATGAGCTTAGTTGGCTAGCACCTAGGGCTGAGTCTGGCTTACCGCTGGTGCAGAGTTCTCTGGACGCAGGTTCTTCTGCGACGGCTTCGTCATCACTCTTGACCCCATACATGATCTCATCGTTTAAAGGAAAGTCTAGTTCCATAAAACGCTCGGGTAGATCAGCTGTGTCAATGATATAGTCTAGCTCATCATCACTAGGGTGTTGCTTCATCAGCACCTTGGCTGCTTCATCGTGACCCTCAGCGTTGTTCCAAATATTGATGCCATAGTGCTCTTGATATAAGTGAGCCACAGCGTCCATGACCTTGTGATAGTCACAGGTAAAGATGTTTTCTTGAATGATATCGCGTATTTTCATATGTTTCTCAGAGCCCAGTCTAATTGGCTTCGTTCTGTTGTGGGTAGGGCCAGGGTAGCGTTGATCAAGGCCAGGGCCTGTGTTGTGGCCTGTGCTTCTGTGATCTGACCCTGGGTCCTAGCTCGTTGTATGCTCAGTGCAGCTATGGCCACAGTCTTGGCAGCTGCGACCCCATGGGTAACTGTGGCCTGTAAGCAGCCCTGGGCTGTCATGTTGTTTTGCCCTGCGTAGGCTGTACCTGTGTAAAGGCTCATGCTAATTTGGCTCCTACCATAATTGCAGCTACTAGATAGTTCTTGACTTCTAGATTGTCTGCTTGTTTGTGAAACTCATCTGCTGTGATTAGGTCACGCATGAGTTCCTGATATTCCGATTCTGAGAGCTCTCCAGCTTCCATCATACTAGTGATCTCTAGTGCGTACTTGGCACGTTCTGCTGCCCACCCAGGAGCTGTTTCTACTAGATATTCTAATTGTTGTTTCATTACCATCTCCCTAGGATCACTGCTGCGGCACGTTCAGTTTCGCTGGTCAGTAACTTCTTTTTAATTGAGCAATAGGCCTTAGAGCCCTCACCACGTTTGACCCATTCATCTACAGTGGTCTTGATAGGTGCTACAACACGCAGTACATCACCCTGTGTCCACCCCTTGCTTTGACTGTATAGTTCAAAGCGTCTTAGATCCTGCTGTACGATCAAGACCTGTGGCAGTTGTGGCTGCTCACAGTTGATGGCTTCTACGTGCAGTCTAGCATCTGTTATGTATGCTGATTGATTAGGATCCCAAAAGCTAGGCACCCATTCTTTGACTGTACTACAGCCCGATAATAGTATAACTGCAATCAATAAGAGTTTATTCATGTATATATTTAACTCTAACGATGAAAACTGTTTAAAATCCCCCATGACGATTTTGGACAAGGCTAGAGTCACAAGCCGCGAAGCGGCAGCGCAGCGCAAAAATTTTCATCAAAGCCCTTAAATACAGTACCAGGAGAGCCCAAGATGACTAAATCACAGTTGATTGACTATATGTTAAAAGAACTAGACCGCATATGTCCTTATGCTAAGAACACCGCAGCAGCGCAGACTTGGCAACAGGGATTTCTAGTCAGTCAATTGGCAGAATCAGCATATGCTGACAGTCATGTACTGGATCGCTTTCGTGCAACAGTTAAACGTAATCTAGATCGGGCCTGCGAATAAGATCGGGAAATGCTATGTTAAGCACAATTTCCCACTGAGGTTCAATCCAAAAGTCTATGCAGTCCTGACGTATGCTCAAATGTCCGCCGTGACGCTGTATCAATGACCATACCAGTTCTTCATCGTAACTACTACGATAGTCTAATCTATAACAGAATAATCTAGTATCTCTTGACATGGAGTAAATATCCTTATGCAAATGACTGTATATTACTTAGTGCATAAAGACACTGAAAGAAGACTCAAGTACTATAAGACTCTGGCTGGAGCACGTATAGCACAACGAGCTCGTAATCATAGACTGGGCTTCGTAGAACGTGTAGAGCGTATATACCAATTTGATGACTGGGAAGTGGAAATGTGTCGTAATACAGATAATCAAATATTAGAAGCAACTTGGTGTATAGTAGAAGATACTATAGACAACGATGAAGCACAGTTATTGGACAACGATGCCGCGGGCTAGAGAAATGGATAATAAAACACAAGCACTGTTAGTAAGCATAGCTATAGTACTAATCTACTATGTGATCTATATGTATAAGCACAATGGGTTTTTACTGAGCTGAGAAGCCCATAAACAGGGGGTCTAAAATGGACTATATGTACAGGCCCCGCTGCTCAGTAAGTGTGTATATGTGCGTAATTGTGTGATTTACTGAGTCCCAGAGTGTTGTGTAGAGGCCGCTACGCTGGCCGAGGGATTAAAAAGGGTGCAGAAAAGTGTGGTAAAGTGTGATAAAGTGTAGAATTGTGTGACCATTTGAACTATGCCTCTCATTCCACCGTGAAGACTTTTCTCTACTATATAGATTCTACTAGGCCACCATGCTCATATGATTCAAAACCCTGAGTTTATTCTGATAAAACAGCTCCGCCAGTATTTATCTGTATAGATTTACCGTGGTTTTACACAGTAGAATCAGCGTGGGAACCGATTACCGCTGATCACACGGTGGCCCCGCTGCAAGGGATCGTGTGATCTATAGTTGATCTAGACTATATACTCTATATACTATACGGGAGCGACCTTATGCTATTCACACTAGCACTACTGCCTTTTATATTGATATTACTATATGAATCTTTTGCTGCTAAGTCTTGGCAGGATAGGCGCTACAGTCGCATCACTGTAGTCTGCATTATGGCTGCTTGTTGGGCATTTTGGTTATAGGCCCCGCTGCTAGGGTATTGACAAATATCAAATTAGACCTTATAATATACACATGCTTAAGAAACATAGGCTATCAAGGAGCAGAGAATATCCAATGACACTTCCAGATGAACGGTACAGATCAGTACGTAATACAGCGGAGTTTTTGCAGCGTCTAGCGGGTGGGGTATATCCCCGTGTGCCCAAGGCAGTTCGCAGCGAGGCTCTGGCACTGTTGCGTCACTATCCCACACAGTTTGATCTGGATCAAATTGAACGATCAGCCCCTCACGTTATGCAGCAGCGTATGGAACCCCTGCACAGGATGGTTGCGGGTTATGATCCAGAAGTTACACAACCTTTAGAGAAACCGGATTAACTACTAGTACAAAGAATTCGCGACTGTGGTGAAATAGGTAGACACAAGGGACTTAAAATCCCTCGGCGCAAGCCATACCAGTTCGATTCTGGTCAGTCGCACCAAATTTAAACGTTACACGCATTAGCTCAGTTGGATAGAGCAACAGCCTTCTAAGCTGTGGGTCAGGGGTTCGAATCCCTTATGCGTGGCCAGTTACGCTGCGCTGTAGTGTGATAGTTGCTGCTTTAACCGAGTGACAGCAGCTAACAGCAGCAGCACCCTTAAAGGGCCTCTAGCTCATGTTGGTTAGAGCAGCGGACTCATAATCCGTTGGTGCGGAGTTCGACTCTCCGGGGGCCCACCAACTACACAGAGCCTGGGCAGCGCAAAGACTAGGCTTTGGGAAAGACCCGCAGCAATGTAGGGTCTTTCTTTTTGGTTGACTTTTTGGGCGAATGGTGCTACAATATACACATGAACTTAGAAAAAGCCACTCGCAAGAAACGTGTCGATCGTAATCATATCATCTATGAGCTACGAGTTAATGGGCTGAACTACATTGGCGTCACTGCCAAGACGGCTAGCACTATTAATAAGTCAGTGTTGGCACGTGCCGCCAAACACTTCTATCGCGCTAAGACTGAGACTAAGAATTGGTTGCTGTGTGCCGAGTTGCGTAAGCTAGCATCTAAGGACGAGATCGAAGTACTTGTTCACGAAGTCGTTCGCGGCAAGGCAGCGGCTCACAAGCGTGAAGTAGAGTTGCGCCGAGTGATCAAGCCTGCGCTGAACACAGATACCCGAGGAGACTAAAGGGTCTTTGATTGACACTGCTGCTGAGTGGTGTTATAATACATGCATTGCAACGTTAAAGGAGCGAACTATGACGAAACAAGAAGCTGCTGCGCACTATGCAGCCTATGCCGAGCTAGAGGCAGCTGCCGAAGCTTTCTACACTGCTGCGCATAAGATGGCACAATTGCTGCCCTCAGAAGCTAACTCACTCTACGCACTCTGCGAAGCTGTTAATATGCAGATGGTTGCTGTGGACACTGAACTTGACGAGGTGGTATAATGCGCTACTGGGACGAGCTGCTGCGCGAAGAGCGCGATGGGTTTACAGTTGTAGTGGATAAGAGCTGGGAGGATTGCCGAATCCGCGATCTCTTTGACGATACCTGCTGTGACATCGAGGACCTGGAACGTCGGGTCAATAACGGTGATTTGGATTGGTTCATGCTGCGGGCTCGTGTGCTGCTGGATGGGCACGAACTAGGCAGCAACATCTGCGGTGGGTTCCTCTACGAAGATCCACGTGAAGTGCTGCGTGATGGCACTGCTGAGGACCTGATCTACACTGCCCGGGAAGAAGCCATGGTAGAAGCCCGCAGGCTTGTAGGGTCTTTAAACAAAGTACTTGACACACTGGCAGTTTGAGCATATAATAGACACATAGCAACACAAAGGAGCGATGATGCAACAAACGATTTTTAGTACTAGTGGTGACGGCTATTGGAGCAATGTAGCTAAGCCTGTGCTGATTACAGACATGAAGCTGGGCTATGTTAGCGACGACAAAGAGTTTGGCGAGCTGCGTGTGTATTTTGACACTAGTTTTTGGAACGTCAATGAGGACGGGCTAATTTACACAGACAGTCAGTTCTATGCGGACTTGCAGGAGTTTGTTAAGCAGCAGGGTCTCGTTGTAGATCTGTGCTACAGCGAGCAGGGTATGCAAGGGGACAACTACGTGAGCTTGGACGTAGGCGCAGAGTTCCTGCAAAGCTGGGCTCGTAAGTTTGGGCAAGATGCGGTTGACAGTTTGGTCGATTGAGCATATAATAGACACATAGTAACACACAGGAGCGAAACATGGCAACTCGTAGCACTATTGCGTTGGAATACGCAGACGGCACAGTAGATCAGATTTACTGTCACTGGGACGGGTATTTGGATAACAACGGCAAAATCCTCTACAAGCACTACACAGACCCTTTCAAAGTGCAGCGTATGATGGATTTAGGTGACCTCAGCTCACTGCGTACCAGCGTTATCCCTGAGCCCTATCAGGGGCACACATTCGAAGCACCGCAGGATGATGTCTGTGTGTTCTACGGACGTGATCGTGGCGAGGACGGTGTGGGTGCCAAACGCTTCGCAGACTTTGACGCTTATGTTGCTGATCACCAATATGAGGAATACGAATACATTCTGCGCAAGGATGGCCACTGGTATGTTTGCCAATACGGCAAGGGCTACGAGCTTTTGGGCGATGCTATTGCCAACGAAATGAAAGAACGTGCAGAGGAAGAAACCCTATAAGTTGTAGGGTTATTACTGAAAGGGGTTGACAACAGCTCCTTTTGGTAATATAATAGACACATAGTAAGGAATTAGGGTTACCTACACCGTTAGGGGCACTAAGAGAGGAGCACAGGGGGCACCCTACGCAATCTTGGAGTCCATGAAACAGGGCGTGAGCTCGGAGAAGCGGCGGAGTATGTAGGCAGTAATGACCGTCAAGGCCAGTGAGAGATGCGCTCACAGGTAGATTGAGATTGACAGGGTTCCCTTTTCATGCTATAATAGACACATGTTAAACACACACAGGAGCGAACTGATGTACATTACATTCACGGAAGGTTACTACAATATTAAGGGCCAGCCTACCAATGTTGCAGGTCTTACATTTAAAATGGTAGAAGACTACAAAGTAGCAAAGTCAGGCGAAGGCTATGTTACTGTAGAGGGTGGTAGCCAACCCGGTTTCCCAGATCGTTCAATCCGTATTCGTTGTGAGCAGGGTGCCTACAATGTTGCAGGTAGTTCCAAACCCATTCCACAAGGAGTAGCAATGCTGACAGCCCTTAAGGCTAAGCCCGCAAAAGGTGACGCAACTGTCACAGACTTCACACAAGTCAAAGTGCCAGATCAAGCTGTCGCACACGAAACTGATGAGCAGATCATCGAGCGTACCCGTATGCGCTTTGAGATCCTTAAGGACATGACCAAAGCTGTCAAGGGTGGTGATGTTCGTGCTATGATTGTCACAGGCCCTCCAGGTGTGGGCAAGAGCTTTGGTGTTGAAGAAGTACTAGCCAAAGACGACATGTTTGACATTTTGGGTCAGCGTAAGCCTAAGTATGAGATCGTCAAAGGCGCAATGTCAGCCATTGGACTCTACACTAAGCTCTACAAGTACAGTGAAGCAAAGAACATCATTGTGTTCGATGACTGCGACAGCATTTTGCTCGACGATGTAGCACTTAACATCTTGAAGGCTGCTTTGGACTCTAGCAAGAAGCGTACTATCTCTTGGAACACTGACAGCCGACTGCTACGCTCTGAAGGAGTGCCAGACAAGTTTGAGTTCAAGGGTGGTGCTATCTTTATCACTAACTTGAAGTTCGAGAATGTCCGTTCTAAGAAACTGCAAGAACACTTGGCGGC
>JACCDO010616840.1_pt1 | contig 12459 bp, 6 predicted proteins | sample 7446101 | NCBI WGS metagenome assembly JACCDO01 (sample SAMN15323440, study PRJNA562643) | freshwater metagenome | isolation source: river surface water | place: USA:Blue River Watershed | collected 2017-08-16 | reverse complement strand
TAATATATGGTAAAAATTAGATTCGTTTACTTCTCGTGAAAATGCTTGATATCCATTGATTAACTTCGACGTGGCGCTGTCTTCTTGAATTGCGACGATAGGTTGACTTCTTTGGACAGGTCGAACTTTCTTATAAAATACCATCAATGCATTACTGGTTCTATCTTCACCACCAACTCCTTGATTATTGGAAGCAGGACCACCATAACATTGAGTAATATTGTCTGAATTGAACGGAGAAACTTCTTCGTCGTCAAAGCGATACCAATTTTCATCATGATCTTTGGCATAACTGAAGTAATGGCCACCCTGAGCGATACCGTAATGCACCAAAACGCCTTGTAACTCAAAGTCGTAGTCTGCAGGATCAGGTTGAGTTAGTGGCTCTTGTTCATATTGTACTTCACCATTATTTTTTCGAGATAAATATTCCTCCCACTCTATACCCTCTTTGGTATACTTCAAAAAATTTAATTTAGGAGGGAAGATCATTTTATTGTTTAATTTGACTGTCTCTAATGTCGTGAAGTCAAAGTCAAAACGCTTCAGATGCATCACCATTGTATTTGCTAATTGCCCAATACAAGTTCGTCTTGTTGTCGCCTTTTTACTAGCACATATATCACAATCAACTTTATTTTCACCATCCATTAACTCGCCGTTGATCAATTCATCCAATGTTTCGGTAACTTTATCCTTACCACCACGTAACTGTATCTCAATTTTAAATAATGGCTCCGTACGGGAACTCTGCCAATGACCACAGGTTTTCTTGTCGCTTTTATATGATTCACAATCTCGTGGAACTTTTTGATATTCGTAAGTGGCACCAAATACATTATTCAGCATAAGAGAGGACCATATGTTTTGTTTCGTGTGCTTTCCTTTGGTTGCAATTTCAATGCGATCAAGAATTTGGTCGTAGAATTCTGCAGCATCATTTTGTTGATACACATCAAAATTAAGATTCAATGATTTACAAGCATCCACAAGGAGACGAGGATCAAAGTATTTCTTCTTGGAATACTTCATGAAGCAAAAAGTTCTTTGTAGTTGCTCAAATACCAAATACGCATCACTTTCTTTAGTTGTAATTGGTTCATCTGTATCATTAGGGACAATCTTTGCTCGTCCCGTCTCTTTATTAAATCTACCTTCGTGAATTTTGAATTCACAAGTTACAGCATCATCTTTATACATAATTACATGATTTGAGGTTTCGTGATTAAATTTACGGACTTGTGCTTCCCTCCAGAGGCCATTGTGCCATTCCAACAAAACATTTTTCCCGACTAATTCATCGCCAGATAGATGCCATAAAGTTGTGCGATGGCTCTCTTTCAACGGCGTTGATAATACAGCATCTCTTAAAGTTTCTATCATGTATAATTGTTGTAACAATGAGTTCATATAGCAAGTGCAGCCTTGATTTTTTAATCCAGAAAAATGCACATCTGACTTCTTTGAGATGTCTCTGGTAGCCGATCTATTCCATTCGTCTTTCATATTTGGTGCTGCTGCCACCATTAAGCTATTTAATTGTGCTATTATTTTTGATAGCGCAGTTTCATTGATGAAGGTATACGCTATTAGCAAATCGAACGCAACTTTTCGACTCTCCGAAGAATCGCAAACTGGATTTTTGTCATTAGCACCCTCGGGTATGGGAAATAGGAATTCAGACAATACAATATCAACTAGTTGTGATCCAAATTTAGTAGACGCAATAAAATCGGGAACTATGCTTATTAATTTGGTCATTAGTTTTAATGAGCCTAACAGAACATTTTCGCAGTCAGCTAAGTGCTTGGATGCAGAGAAATACATCAACTTGTCAGATAAAAGTTTCACTAACTCTTGAAAGCTTGCATTGTGAGCAGTTGACAATAACGGTAATAGTTCACCAATAGCTTGAAATAAATCTTCACAAAATTTGTCGCTAATTTCCAACTTGTCAAGTTCAATTAGCAACCATTTAAATACTACCGGTTCAATTTTGCCGACTTGTATAGCAAATTTAGAGGCCATATTCCTGACAACCTTGGAATTACTATGAAATATAAAACTAACCAGCGATTGAGTTTGTACGTTGCTGATAAGATGGGACGATGCACTAGGTGCATTTATTAGTATATTCAGCGTAGATAAGCCGTCATGTACAACATCCGATTCTCCAGTAGCAGTAGCATTAATGCAAGTAGATAAAAGACGCTCTACTAAAGTCGATAATAGTGGCTCTATTTCCGCAAATAATGTACTTAATCCAGATAAATCTGATGACACAACGGGTTCTTTAGTTCGAGTAGAAATACCGGCAGACAATAAATGACACAGAATATGCAAACTAACGGACACGGTAACTTTATTGATATAATTTTTGTCAAATTCGTGTCTAGTAAAAATGTCAATAATAACGGCGAGCCCTCCACTCTCCACGAAACGTTGATAAAAAGTATAAGATAACTTTTGATCTTGTCTGTCACTATCACTGGCAGGTTGAATAATGCTATCCAACACCATTAACTTATATACCAACTCAATCGGAGAATGAGAGAGTAATAACTTCCAATCGTCAAAAGTATTCGCATTTGATTCATGAACAGCATTGATCATGGTTTCATATATAGCATTTTGTGTTGGTAAATACATGAACAGTTTCCAAATCATTTTCGACAGGTCCATATCATTGCTTTTGTCAGATAATGAGAACAATAACTTCATTAAATCTAATTTTGAAGACAATAACTTGGCTAAATATTCACAACGCTTTTGTTCTCTAGTAATGACTGGATGGTCACGATATGTGTTAGGGGTATATATGTCAGCATCGTCATACAACGAGTTGTGCTGATATGGGTACGTTTGGTACAACGCTGTGATATATACACCTTCATTATATCCTATATCTTCAATACGAGTAGAATCGGATACTTTCAATAACGTAGTGGATGCAACTTCCACGACTATTTTAGAATAATCAGGCCAATTTAATTTGTCGCTGATTTTCTTCTTCAAGTCACCAATTGTGTGCATAACATGCACTTCTTCTTCGTAATATCCTTCCGAATCCTTGTCGACTCTGACGTGGTCTTTACCATTAGTGCCGACATATTTGCTATATTTATAGTGCTTCACAGGTAGTAAAATCCTTGATATTTGGCCCTTGGTCGCAAGCATATCCGTAGAATGTGTCATATCCTTCGAAACTGACGCAACTAATAACTGGATGCATCTGACGATCTTTGGTGAAGCCTTTACCATGTCGCCAGAATCTAGTTTAGTGTGCTCATCATTTAAGTATGAGAAAATTTTAAACAAAAACTGACTGTACACATCTTTATCATGGTCCACACTAGTGTCCGTAACTACTACCATACTATCATATGCTTTCAACAACATGTCGCTAGCATCATTCAAATTATTTTTGGTATTTAAATAAATGCGCCATAAAGTTTCTAATCCACTGTTATTTACTTCAATAAGGGTACTACGATATGATGGCCTCTCCACATGAATATAATAGGCTTCGAAACACTTAAAAGCAGTGGGAATATCATTTGACCAATCAATTTTTGTGCTGCATAAAAAATTGTGAAATATGTGACGAAAACCGTCACTTGTACACATATAACTTACATGGTCGTTATCTTTACGCATAATGCCGCTAAGAAAAAACGACATACAAGCATTAAGTTCGATATGATTATCCGATATCGTCAAGTATTGCCATATTAAATCTAATGATTGTACTGACAACTTAACATCAAGGTGTAATCCATAAAACGATCTCAAAATATTTAATCTATTGACTAGCCCACTGAAATACGCATCAACTTCCAATACTCGTGTTCTTGACAAATTTACAAAACGTTGAATCTCATCCATGATAATTCCCTCGAAGCCCAAACTTGTCAGATCTATCAATTTCGAAGCAGTCCCGTTGGGACATAATACTTCTTTCCTTGAAATCAAGAATTGTAACGTTGATATACTTTGGGCAATAGATGCTTCATCTGATTTATCGATATTGGAATTGAATGAGGCAATATTCTGTAAACAATCCCCTACACTCTGACACGCAAAGTCAACGCCATTATCCATGGATAGGCACTTCGACAACAATTCCTGAATGACTCTAGTATTTTTATAACCACTAAAATTAGGATTTTTGTAAATTTCCCATACCAGACTTAGAAGTTTGAATGTACATGCACTTGAAATCGTCAACCCACTTGTTGGTTGGAATACCATCGTCGAAAATTTTTCTACCAATGATGCAACAGTCTGATATATTGCTGCATCATCCGAACGAGATGTTTCAAGGGCCAGATCAATTAAAAATATGAATTTCGCTTCCGTTAATGCGCATGAGGTCACAACTAACAAAGAATGTAATTCATCCAACAATACAGATTCACGCTCCATTAGCGACGTTTTCCAAATCAACTTTATATTATCTTGAGTCAAAGTATCAGTTTCTGCTAAGTACTCGACAAGTTTAACAATTCTTGCAACAACTTCCTTGTGGACAGAGTGGCCATTACCAAAAACTAAACTCAAGACATCATTATGGATAACCCATGGAGCAAGGGTACAGTATAAATAATTCTCTTTCGGCTCATCCCCCAAATAAATACCCTTTCTTGAAAGTGTAGGCGCAGGAGATGCACCATTAGGCACAGTTGATGTTGGCAAAATCATGGTCCAGCCATTAGGAGGAGGTTCTCTCTCGTCATTTTTTTTTGGACGATGAAAGTAGTAATCAATATCATTACTTGAACCACCAGGTTTATTAGGATCTGCTTTTGATATGAACCAGCATTGTTGTTTATAATTAGTCATGACACAACGAAACAATGTTAACAACGGCTCATCTCCTTTTGGTTGTTTGACATATCTATACTTATCTTCTATAATATACTCACCATTTACAAACGATGTACCAGCACCTGATACAACGTAACTTAGTGCAGATGGGCGATTACTAATTGCATCTTTAACATATTCACTAATTTGCTCCCAACCAAACAGCTTCAATGGCAATGATCCGCTTTGTACCATTTTCAACGAATAATTTAATCCAAACATACGTAACTCATTAAGGTCAAAATTGCTTTGCAGTTTATCCACACATTTCAATACATCGGACATACAATTAACCCTCTCTGACACATCTTTCTTCAATTGTTCATCAGTTAAATCGAACAACAATTCTTTAGTAATCAATAAGCAGTCGCGAACAACTTCCGATGAGTCTGAAGGTACATTGATAGTAGGGTCAGTAACTTCTTCTAAAGCCAAAAGTAGTAATTTTAAGCATGACGATCCCACCCATGATGAGTTTTCACTGCATGCAACTTGAATACTTTTAAACAAAGGCACAAAATGACCAGCAGCGTAAAATTGTAACATCAATCTCTTTCTTACATCTGAATATCCAGGTTGATAAGGATAACTATGAACTTTTTCACCGCAGTAGTAAGGGCTGCCATAATAATCAAATAATTTAGCTATACACGAAAACATTGTTGGACGTTCAATTAATTTCGTAGATACAATCAACCCAAGTTTTAACGACTCATCGATAAATTGGCGGATGTCTCCATCGGAATTTACACTTTGAGGCCCTTGTTGCAACAATATTTCGATTATTCGAAATAAGTATTCATCTAAAACATTAAATCAGTAAAATATAAACTAACAGATATTGTAATGAATACCTAAAAATCTCAAACATTCTGGTGCTGTCGTATTTTGACTACAAAGTTTCAAAGATTCGAATCCAATTTTATATTTCACTTAAATGTTAGTTAATGAGAAGAAGTTAATTAATTTTGCATAATCGAATGACTTACATGTTGGCTTGTATTTATTATTTAAATCATTTTTTACACTCTCTAAAACATCGAAGGATACAACATGGAGCGAATTTGTAGTCATTACATATACTCCTAAATATTCTTTCTGATGCTCTTATGAACTGAACTCAAAGCAAGATGACCCAAACCGTAGGTTTCAAGAATTGTGTCTCTCTGCTCTGACTGGCAAGTAATATCGTAGTACTCCTGCTAGCCTTATCTCGACCTTTGCGAAGATTTCTCGCGATAATAATCTGATCGCGGAATTTCACTAATTCGAAAGATTTTTAGAATTCTATAAGTTCCTGGTAGGGGAAAACAGAAAGTTGCGTAATTAAGAGGAAATGGATATAGAGAAAGGAGAAAAGGGTTTCTGGAAGTAGAGGGATGACTTCCTGCTGCTTTCCAATTTAAATTTTTAATTCGATTGTTTTTTGTAATTATGAGAGCATGGATTGAACAAATTGCAATGAATTCACTCACGTGATGTATAATTGAATGTCTTGTTCGATTCGTTTATGATACACTTTGTGAGATTTCTGCCATACCGGTCTCTGATGACGGTCATCCGACAATGAGTGACTCATCAAAATTGAGTCACACACAATTAATCTGTAGACGATACTTAGACGAGGATGACATTGCTGCTCTTGCTCGCGCTATTGCTTTGCTGCCAGCTACATGCTTTTAGGACACAGATAGGAGGAGCACGTCCGAATAAATTGTCAACATGCCACAATAAAGCTCACAGCAGTCAAACTTCGTTGTTTGGTGCGCGAAATAGAGCCTGGGCAAAGGGCGACTTGAGTGATAAGGATATATTCGACGACACCAAGGATGACGACAGTTTGGGCAACAAAAAGGATAAATTTAAACTAGAACCAGAAACTGTATTTTTTGAAGGACCTCCATCAGCATCAGAAGTAATTCTTCCAGCATTATCCGTGTTAACTGTGATAGGGTAAGAACAATATATAACCTTTCGGAATTTCCATATTGAAGCACATGTATTATATAAATTCTCAATTTTACTAATTACGATTGCTACCAAATATCATTGAAACTTTTCCAAATACTTACTGTCTTATTATAGCATTGTACCCTTTGTTTCAGCCCTGTCCAGACAAGCCTGGGTACGATATAAGTTTACCTCGAGAAGAGTTTCTATTCAAAGTGGGATCGGAGGTAAAGACCAATCAGAAATTATATATCCTGATATAGAAGAAATAAGATTTGTATATAGAGCATTCGGCGCCGCGGGTGATATGGTACTATTTCTTAAAGACGGTGCCAAAGTGGAACTTAGACATGTTCCCAATTTTAATGAAATTTATAGCTATGTTTTGTCTAAATGCGATGATGATTGTAAAAGCAAATCCATGAAAATAAAAACCGACGACCCTAAAATTTGAAACAGTATATTTTTAATTAAAGTATGAAGAATGTAAATAATTTGATTGATGTGATCACGTTATTGATATTCTTGCTTCATCATAGATAAATTCTGTTATTCGAGACAAGAGACCAAACCCTACCTTGTCATGCCCTGTCCATTGTTGGACATCGCTGATTGAGAGAGAGATTGGGTTGGGTGAGTGAGAAAATGAATCAGCAAGTCTCCGGGAACTTGGCGGCTAACCCCGCTGCGCTTATCGGCAACCCGGCGTTGCTGTCGCAAGTGTTGCAAATGCTCACAGCGAACGACACCACCATGATTAAACAAGGAGAGAAAATAATGAAAGCATTCATGAAACATAAAGACAGTATGGGCGCACTCCTGCTACAGGTACCCTTTGTAGCTTTATAACACCATGTTTTTATGCCTAACCATATTTGTTACAGGTGCAAACATCTCCTGATGCTACAATAAGACTAAGTGCGACACTATTTTTAAAAAAGAAAATAAGCAAGTATTATTCAAAATTAGATCGTGCCAATAAGGATGCCTTGAAAGCTACAACACTACAAATTTTAGCAAGAGAAACGGAAAAAAGCGTTAGAACTAGTATCGCAGGTGTAATCGGAGCTGTAGCAAAATCGGTTTTTACCGAAGGTGCTTGGCCGGAATTGTTTCAATTATTATTAACTTTTTCCCAAGATCCAAATGAACAAATGCGTGCCACTTGCTTCGTACTACTTGATAATTTGGGAGATCATATTAGTGCTTCCTTAAAACCTCACATGGGTACGTTAGCACAACTATTTACTCAGGGCTGTCAAGACCCGTCATCTACAGTTTCCGTTGCTGCTATGCGGGCCACCTCTACCCTTATACAGCAACTAAATGGGTCGCCAGAGTTAATGCAATTACAGTGTGTAATAACACCATTATTAGTCGCAATTAAAGCAGCAGTAGATCGTGGTGATGAAGAGGCTGCAATTGACGGCCTTTCGACAATTGCAGACTGTGCAGATGCCGAAACAGGTTTAGTAAATGATCATATTGAAATGGTTGCGCCATTTATTGTGCAACTTATCCAAGCTGCTAATATTCCAAGTAATATTCAAGTTGCTGCAGCTAATGCATTAAACGGCATAGTCTCAAGCAAACCAAAACTATTAGCTAAAAAAAATCTAATACGGCCTATTTTAAGTGCATTGATGTCATTATTGGCTAGTAGTTCCGTTTCCGGCGCAGGATCATTATTTACATTTAATGAGTCCGCCCCTGTAGGTGAAGACGAAGACGACGATGATGATGAAGATGAAGAACAAAATATTCAACGAACTATACAGACTATAATCGATACAATGGCTATTAAAATACCATCAAAACATTTCGTCAACGATGCTTTAGAATTATGCGGAGCTGGTATTCAACACGAAAATATGCACATGAGGAAAGCATCTAGCGCTGTTTTAGGTGTAATTACCGAAGGATGTTGCGATGCAATTAGGCAGAGGTTGAATGATATTTTACCTGCATTATTGCAAGCGTGCCAAGATCCTGAACATTGTGTAAGAGAATGCGCAACATTCGCTTTAGGTCAATTTTCTGAACATTGTCAACCTGATATTTTGCATTATCACCAAATGGTTCTCCCTGTGATATTTAAGTTGTTAGAGGATAGTCATCACACTGTGCAGGGAACAGCATGTGACGTTCACGAGATGTATTGTGAAAACTTACAACCAGCAACATTAAGACCATTTTTAGTACCGTTAATGCAACGGTTGGGGGCATTGTTACAAAGTCCGCAAAGAGTAACACAAGAAATGGCTTTAACTGCACTTTCAGCAACTGCCGTAGCTGCGGAAAAGGATTTTATTCCATTCGCTGAGGTAATTATCTCCTTCCTATTTGCAATTCATTACCTTTTGAATATATCAATGATTAAAAAAACTTTGTATTTCATCGTTATCTGAACAATTTTGTAGAAAATACGCTGCGTTCTTACTGAGATATCTTTAAAAATTATCTCGAAATATTTTTTTTTAATGCGTATTATCTTATTTTCTTTTCCTTAATCATAGGCAACTTATGGTATACTTGCTCCTGTGTTATTTAGCACAGAACCATCTTTATTTGGGCTCCGTGGTCGTGCTTTAGAGTGTCTTGGTCATATTGCTGTTGCTATCGGGGGGGATAATTTCGAAAGATATTTTGATAAAGGAATTGAAAGTGCATGGCAAGGAGTGCAGCTCGAGGATGATGTATTGAGGGAACATGCATATGTTTTCTTTGCAAACGCATCCAAAGTTATGGGTAAACGATTTGATAAGTATACTGCCATGGTAATGCCTCATTTACTAGAAGTAATAGCTGAAAGGGAAGTTACATTTAATCCTAATGATGATGACGATGATGACGATACTGGTGCTATCACTAATCCCGCAATTGTCAATCCTGCAGTAGCTAGTGCTGATGGAGATGATGAAGATGATAGTGAAGACGGTGATTATGTATTCAATGGTGATGACGAATTTGTAAACTCAAAAAAAGCGGCTATTACCGCAGTTGGTTGCATTGCTGAGCATACCATGGAGTTATTTTATCCATGGTTACCCCAATCATGTAATGCATTATTAAAAGATGATGATGGTGCTATTGATAGCATGCATGATGCAATTAGAGCCGAAGCTGTGCTTGTATTAAAAGACATGATAATTTCAGCTGCTGCTGCCAACAGTTGTCCTTCACCGGTTAAAGGTCAGATTGCAAGTTTACCTGAACAAGTAACTCAGTGTACAAATCTATGTTTAACAAAATGTATTTCGACGTTAGAAGATTATGAGAAGCTACCTGTTTCCCAAGCATGTGAGGCAATTGAAGGAATACTATCCACATTAGGCATGTCGGCATTAAGCACGATTGGTCAAGATGGGGTGAACAAGCTTATGCATAATATTCTACTGCTGTTGCAAGAAAAAGGAGAATGTCAAAAGGCTGGAGAAACTGGTGAAGGTGACGGTGATGATGATGATGACCACGATAATATTGTCATGGATGCGGTAACCGATGTCATTGGTGCTCTTGCTAGAGCTATGGGGTCACTATTTATTCCATATTTTGACCATTTAGTGCCAGCTTTATTAAAATTTACCAAAGAAAGTAGAGTTTATAGTGATAGATCCATGGCTATTGGTTGCTTTGCTGAAGTTTTTCAAGAGATTGGGTCTCCTTGCTCAAAATATGTGGAAACTATCATCCCAATTATTCAACGTGGTTTAACAGATTCCATGGAATCTGTTCGTCGCAATTCTGCTTACTGTATAGGTACTTTAGTTGCAAATTGTGGTACAACTCTAACTCCCCATTATATAACTATTTTGCAATGGTTACATCCGTTATGCATCCGTCAGAATACTCAAGTAAGCGCTGATATTGGTGGAGCTGATATTGATAATGCAATATCAGCAGTTTCTCGGATGATTCAAGTTTCTATCGAGTCGGTACCTCTAGCGCATATACTTCCTGTCATGTTATCGTCTTTACCACTTAGATCTGATCATGAAGAGGGAGTCAATGTGTATTCTACTCTAATAGGCTTGCTTAACTCGAACAATCAAGTAGCACTTTCAATGAAAGATCAATTTTTGGAGTGTTTTCGTCAAGTTGTAACTTCTGAGTCGTTGGCTAAAGACGCAACGAAGGTACTTGTCCGTAATTATTTACAAAGTATTGGTATTGCATGCTAGATAAAACTAAATTACTAGACTAGATATTCATCATTATTTAATTTACATAATTAGCTATTTCTTGTTATAAATGCTTGTCCCAATGTCGTTAATCTATTATATGCACCAGGGACATCCGATTTGAATTGTGCCTCGTTTGTGGCATATTTCTGCACATAAACTTTAATCTTTGGATCTGCAAGCAGCAACTTACCCAAAGTATCACCACCTGTTTTGAGTAACTGGCTTAAATATTTATTACCGAAATCGGCTTTTCCCACCCTTTTACCATAAATTTGACTTCGTTCACCAAATGTGCTAGGCACATTATTTTGCCATGAATCATCGGTATCTTCGTCCTCTGTATCGATGGATTTGTCTTTATTATTTTCTTCCATTGTTTCAGCAACTATTCGTTTAATCTCGCCTAAACTTCCCAATATTAGGGCAATATCTTGAGCTTCCATACCACTATTATAGAATGCATCAATGACACATTTATTATTTTCATTCCAGTTGCTACTGCAAATTCTTTCATTTTCTTTTTTCGCATCGTATCGTCCTACTTGTACTGTTGTTCTACTTCCACCAACACTCTCTAATACTTCGCCACCCCCAAAACTAATTAAATCAGATGATGAAACAGAGTTAGTTCTGGATAAATCTTTCTTTATTGACTCTATAGCAGCTATGGCCTCAACAAATTCTTTATTATTTACATCGACCTCAAATTTTATTGAGGCATCAGGACCACCTTCATCAGTTTTTATATCATAGCCTAAAGCATCGCTAATAGATAATTGGAATAAAACTGGTGCTAATTCAATGTTTTGAAGAATCAAGTTTCTTAGTTTCTGTTTGATTTTATTCACAGTTGCAATTTTTAATTCTTTGTCTCCATATGTGTCAAGATCAAAATAAACTTTCGCTGATGATCGACTAGGCATCATAAGCGAAGGCAATAAACTAGCACCGAGCAATAGTGATCTAGATAACGATTGGTAATGCCTCTTGACTGTTGTCGTCGGCAACCCCCCATCCTTGCCAACCTGAAGTGACGTTGCTTGTCTTGCAGCCGCGACGTTGCACACATAACCGGTGCACGCAGCCACAAGTGCGAGGCACGCAACGCCTAATACTTCCGCGCGCATTGTCACCAGAACAAAGTGTGCTTTTCGACGCCGATCTGGGCTGACTCACTGTTATCGTGTCTTGTTGAAAATTCTCCGGAACACCGGTCTATCCTGTCCAATCCTCGGATTATATATATCATTTAATTTCATCACTATTAGTGGCAGTAATGGCGCGGTAGAACAGAAGAGATGAAGCTGTTTAATGTTCAGTGATTAAAATTTCCGGTTCTTACTACCGGTCGCATGCAGTGAGGAATGCATCAACTAAATGCGTAATCATCACTGAATGCAATAGCGTATTTAATACTTCAGGGATATCACATTAACACCATGTTCCTTTACAGCAACAC
>JACCDO010654338.1_pt1 | contig 12461 bp, 13 predicted proteins | sample 7446101 | NCBI WGS metagenome assembly JACCDO01 (sample SAMN15323440, study PRJNA562643) | freshwater metagenome | isolation source: river surface water | place: USA:Blue River Watershed | collected 2017-08-16 | reverse complement strand
TTGGCGAATGAAAATATGGCCCTGGAAAGATTTGAAAACGTAAGTGTAGGAAGGCATCCAGGAGACCTCGGGATGGAAAGAATTGCCAGTAGAATTTGGCCTGTTTTAGCAAATAAACTTGACGCCAACTAAAGATGTGCTGCCTTTAGCGCCCATTAATGTGGGTTCACTACTACTCCCAAAACCTCTTGTTGAAGGATACCAATAAATCAATTTAAAACGGGCTAGTGCAAGAATTACAAGTTCATAAACGAATCGAACCACTACCCAATTGTTTATTGCGGCCATTCAAAAATAGGTGTACTTTAAAGCTTTACTAAAGAATAAGCACCCTTACCTGTTTAAATTTTAAAGCCATGGCCACACTTATTAATGGAGATTACAAATCCTTTGTAGAAGAGTTTTCGGAAATTTCATGTGTACTCTTTCCAACATTCACAATTCTCTTGGCAGATGGAGAATTTAGTGCCGCTGAGAAAGACTTTTTAATTGATAAAGTTTGCTCAAGCCTAGGAGGTGAAAATGGAATATTTGAAGAGTATTCGGAAGATGAAATTGCGGTAGAATTCAAAAAAACATGGGCCATGTATCCCTCAAGCGGGGCTAACCTCAAGGAAAAATGTTTTATTTCCAATGCATGTTGTGCCAGACTATGGCAAAGATCCTTTTTCCCTGGTGCAAAAAAAACTGAGCGTTCACTCATTCTAGATTTCCTAACGGAGGTTGCCAATGCCGATGGAAAGATCACTAAAGACGAAGCTCAATTATTGGAAATGTTTACTCATTTGATTTTGTTCGGAAAATTTCTGTCCGAAATTGAGCGCGCTGATTACAACAAAGCTCATCCAGATTCACCCTGGAATAGGTTCTAGGATTCGATAACCTAGACTACCAAGTAAATTGATTTCTTGATAAAGAATCTGTAATGGTGAAGACGAGGCACGGAACAACTGCCTACCAAACCCCTGTATCAGACGATTAGTCTTTTTGGAGGAGTTTGGGGCACAAGCCAAAATCCGGACATGATTATTCCACCGTGACCGACTTGGCTAGGTTTCTTGGCTGATCCACATTGCAGCCGCGCATCACCGCGATATGGTAAGAAAAGAGCTGCAAAGGCACCACAGCTACCAAAGGCGCAAAAGCTTCGTGGGTAGCAGGAATTTCGATCACATGATCGGCCAAAGCCTTCACCTGTGTATCTCCTTCAGTGACTACTGCCACAATCTTACCCTTACGCGCTTTTACTTCCTGGATGTTGCTGACTACTTTTTCGTAGGAACTGTCTTGTGTCGCAATAAAAATCACCGGCATCTCCTCATCAATCAATGCAATCGGGCCGTGCTTCATTTCTGCAGCTGGGTAGCCTTCTGCGTGGATGTAGGAAATCTCCTTTAACTTCAAGGCTCCTTCCAAGGCCACTGGGAAATTGTACCCTCTACCCAAATACAGCATGTTGCGCGCATCCTTGTACTCCGCTGCGATATGCTCAATTAGCGCATTGGATTGAAGCGCCTTTTCTACCTTAGATGGAATGGATTCCAATTCATGCAGCAGCTGTATGTACGTACTTTCAGATAGGGTTCCGCGCTGGTAGCCAAGCTTGATGGCCATCATGGCCAAAACAGAGATTTGAGCGGTAAAAGCCTTCGTAGAAGCCACGCCGATCTCTGGACCCGCATGGGTGTAGGATCCTGCATGGGTAGTTCGTGGGATGGAAGAACCCACCACATTACATACTCCAAAAATGGTTGCTCCTCGGGACTTAGCCAATTCAATAGCAGCAAGCGTATCGGCCGTTTCTCCAGATTGGGAAATGGCAATTACAAAATCTTTTTCGTTGACGACTGGATTACGGTAACGGAATTCAGACGCATATTCTACTTCCACAGGAATGCGCGCAAATTCTTCAAATAAATACTCCGCGACCAAGCCCGCATGCCAAGAAGTACCACAAGCGGTGATGATGATCCGCTCGGCATTTTGAAACTTGTTCATGTACTCACGAAGTCCTCCAAGAATCAATCTGCCTCCTTTGGCATCCAGACGGCCACGAAGGCAATCTGCAATTGACTTGGGCTGCTCATAGATTTCCTTGAGCATAAAATGAGGAAAGCCACCCTTCTCGATTGCTTCGAGCTCCATCTCCAACTGGTTGATGTAGGGATTCGTCGCGACGTTTTCGATTGTTTTGATCTCAAGCTCTCCTCCACGGACCACAGCAATCTCGTAATCATCCAAGTACACCACCTTGTTGGTGTATTCAATAAACGGGGTGGCATCTGAGGCTAAAAAGAATTCGCCTTCCCCTACACCTACCACCAAAGGAGAACCTTTTCGCGCAGCAATCAGCGTATTGGGCTCTTCCAAATTAATCAAGACGATGGCATAGGCACCAACCACCTTATGCAAAGCCAGACGCAAAGCTTCTTCCAAGGAGCAGCTATTGTGCTGGTAGATGTCTTCAATAAACTTTACGAAAACTTCCGTGTCGGTATCGCTTTGGAAGCGGTATCCCTTCTTCAACAAATCGGTCTTGAGCACTTCATAGTTTTCAATGATTCCATTGTGAATCATTGCAAATCGCTCGGAAGAAGAATAATGTGGGTGGGCATTGATGTCATTGGGTTCCCCATGGGTAGCCCAACGGGTATGCCCGATGCCTACCTTGGCATGCAAGTCACCACTTTCAGCTAGGTGATTTTCCAGCTCTGCTACCTTGCCTTTTTTCTTATAGATACTGAGCCCTTTTTGATCAATCAAGGCTACTCCTGCAGAGTCATAGCCTCTGTATTCAAGTCTTTTTAATCCCTTAAGAATGATGGGAAGGGCGTCCTGATGCCCTACGTAAGCGACTATTCCGCACATAACTAAAAATTTATAAAAGTTGGTTTTGGTGAAACAAAGAAACAGGAATTGTGCCAAAAAAAATAATCCCCTTTTAAAAAATCAAAAGGGGATTAGAGGCCACTTTAATGAACTGATTGGCTATTTGGTCTTGGAGAAAATCACCTTGACTTTCACCTTGTCTTTGTTGACTTTAAATTGTCGAAGCGAGCGCTTGAAATCATCACCCGTATTTGGGGTGATCGCATAGAGCAGCAAGTCCTTGCGCTGAAGCTCTTTTTTGTAAAGTGCATTCATGTAGGAACTGATACCCACACGCTGCACTTTGGAGGTGGCATCGTAGGTAATGACTGCCGATGAAGGAAAGAAATTATTGGGAACCTTCGTTCCTTCAACTTCTGAAATCACCTGAAGCTGTCCATCGCCCTGAAGGTGAAGCTCAGCTTTGTTGATCGAGCTTAATAGTACTCGATTTTGGGAGTCAATAAATTTCATCACCATCCCCGATATTGGTGTTTGCCCCTCGTTTTGCTCTTCAATAGGGCCCAATTCTAGGGTTACTTGATTGAACACTACTCCAGACAAGGTATCTAGAAACTTATCCAAGGGACTCGTATTCAGTCGAAGTGCTAGGCCCATGCCCGACTTCATCCCTACGATATTGCCTGTGGAATAGGATTTTTGGTAGTCCTTAACCACTGCTGTGGGCGTACCGCTACGATCGGATTCGACTCCATTGAAGCTGCGAGAGGAAAAAGTAGTAATGCTGTACTTCAACTTGGTTGTATCCCCCGTATTGTGGTAATAAAAGGTAATCCCCGTATTGCCTCCCAAAGAAAATCCTGCAGTAGTATTGTCCCCTTCTCTTGGCACAATCGCCACACCAGGAATATAATCTCTGAACTTAAAGAGGTTGTCAAATTCGAAGCCTCTTTTCAATTTACCAAACATTTCATTGGCTAATGCCGAATTCAAGGGAGCCTGGATTAAGGTATCTTTCGTGTCTTTGAAAACCACTTCTATTTCTGCAATCGGGCTGGCCTTGTAGGGCAACTTGCTGAAATTGTAATAGAGGGTGTCAAGCAAGGGCTGGGAAAGCAAGTGAACCGAATATTTTTTCTTTTTGTCCAAGTCGCTACCATTTACACTCACTGTAGCCAAGGTAAAAAACACAGAATCCAGAATTGCTTCTGCTTTCGGACGTTCAGTTCCTTGTTCAATGTGCAATCGGGTGTAAGCAGTACTTCTGGTTTTCCCAAAATACGGATCTTGCTCGTCGCCTACAATCAGAATTCCGGCATTGGTGGTATTGAAAGAATCAAGCAATACTACCTGAGCATCCAGGGGAATTTCTTTGTAGAAAACCCCAATCTGATTGTTCTCTGGAGCAAGTTCAAGACCTAGAGTAGCAGGATCGCTGCAACCTCCGAAGACCAAGAGTAAAAAAAACGCGAAAACGGAAAACTTAGCCCGCAAGGCTGGTGTACATTCCATATAACTCTTCATGAGCTTGCTGCTCTTCTTCAAAACTGATTTCAAATTTCTGATTTTTTGAAAAATCTCCAATAAGTTGACTCAAGTCGGCAGAGACTTCAGAGCCTTGCACCACACGGTCAGCATACGCAATGCCCATCTTGATAAAGCCTGAAAAATCTTTGCTAGTCAAAGGTGCTAAAATAGTATCATCGATATCTACCATCTTAACCTTGTTTAACAAATCATCTCCAAACGTATGGGAAAATCCTTCGGTGTAGATGCCAAATACAGATTTGGTCTCTTTAAACAAAGGCTCATTTTTGTAAGTAGTCTTCAAGTACATCGGAATGAGGGAAGTCATCCAATCGTTGCAATGCACGATGTCTGGTGCCCAGCCCAATTTCTTCACGGTTTCAATCACCCCTTTGCAAAAGAAGATGGCGCGCTCGTCATTGTCCTCATAAAAACGCTGCTGCTTGTCGTGAAAAACATATTTCCGCTGGAAATAATCTTCATTGTCAATGAAGTATACCTGCAGTTTGGCATTGGGAATGGAAGCTACTTTAATAATCAAAGGCTTTTCTTCTTCTCCTACCGCAATGTTGATTCCAGATAGCCTCACCACCTCATGGAGCCTGTTTTTTCGCTCGTTGATCAACCCAAACCGAGGCACCAAAATACGAATCTCCATCCCTCGCTCTTGCATGGCTTGAGGAAGGGATCGTAAGAATGTAGCTACCTTGGATGTTTGTAAGAAAGGGTTGATTTCACTAGCAACGTAGAGAATACGTAGTTTGGACATGCTATGGGGATTTTAGTATCGTGATAAACAACGGCCACAAAGGTAAATAAAAAAAGCCTAAAAGCATTGGATATATGGATATTAATCTAGTTTTGCCCCTATTTAGCCGAAAAATTCCCTTGTCATGAAGGTAATCCGTACAGAAGCCGAATGGAAGCCCATTTGGTCATCCATATTTAAGGAAGGCAAACAGCTGGGCTTCGTTCCTACTATGGGTGCGCTTCACCAAGGTCATTTGGATCTGGTTGCGAAAAGTACCTCCTCGATGGACTTCACGGTGGTTTCCATATTTGTGAATCCCACCCAATTCAACTCCAGCGAAGATTTTCAAAATTACCCCCAAACCCTGGAGGCAGATCTTGCCCAACTCGAGGGAGCTGGAGCAGATTTTGTTTTTGTGCCTTCGGTAGCGACCCTATATCCCCAGCCCACTCAGTTGCGCTTCGATTTTGGAGACCTCGAGCAGGTGCTTGAAGGGGTATTTCGCCCAGGACACTTCAATGGGGTGGGGCTCGTCGTATCCAAACTCTTTCACCTCATCCAGCCACATCGAGCATTTTTCGGTCAAAAAGACCTACAGCAAGTAGCCGTTATCAAGCGCCTAGTTCAGGACCTCTCCTTTGACCTGACTATCGAAGTGGTGCCTACCCGCCGGGAAAAAGATGGACTAGCCATGTCTTCACGAAATATGCGCCTCAGCCCGGAGGAGCGCAAGCAGGCGCTGCTTTTGTACTCCTGCCTGACTCAAGCAAAGGAACGATTGCTAGCGGGAGTACCTTGGACTAAGGTGCTAGCCGATACCCAAGCGGCCTTTTCCAATGCGGCAAACACTGAACTGGAATACTTTGCCCTGCTGCATCCCGAAACATTTGAAATTTTTGACACGTTTACGCAAGAAGACGCAAGATCGCTTTGCATCGCTGCCTATGTAGGCCCAGTAAGATTGATCGATAACTTGCCCATTATTCCTTAATTTTGCTTTGCGAAAACTAAACCATGCAACTCCAACTCTTAAAATCAAAAATCCACCGGGTAAAAATCACCCAGGCTGAATTGCATTATGTGGGATCCATCACCCTCGATGAAAACTTGATGGATGCCGCCCAGCTTTTTGAGAATGAAAAAGTGCAGGTAGTCAATGTGAACAATGGGGAACGTCTCGAAACCTATGTCATTAAAGGACAGCGGGGATCTGGGACCGTCTGCCTCAACGGGCCTGCAGCGAGAAAAGCGGCAGTTGGCGACGTGGTGATCATCATTGCTTATGCTGGCATGAGCCCAGAAGAAGCCAAAACTCACCAGCCTATCCTGGTATTTCCTGACGATAAAAACCAAGTCATTTGACGATGCATCCCAAAATCAAACAACTCCTACAAGTGGCCCTCTCACTGGGAATAGCCCTGTGGATTTTTTGGTTTTTGTACCGGGATATTGAATTTGATAGCCTACAAACGCAGCTGGCTTCCAGCAATTGGGCGTGGATTGGCACCTCCCTCGCAGTAGCCTGGGCCGGATACTGGCTTCGGGGTTGGCGCTGGGCCTTACTTTTCAGTCAGGAAGAAGAACAGCTGCCCGTCACTGCCAACCGAGCCTATCACGCAGTGATGGTGGGCTACGTGGTCAACCTCCTCATCCCTAGAGCCGGAGAAGTGGCCCGCTGTACGGTTCTGACACGTAACAACGGGATTCCTATCGGACAAGCCATCGGCACTGTACTCGTTGAAAGAAGCGTGGATCTACTTTTTATGGCAGGAACGATCTTTATCGCCTTTCTCCTCGAAAATGACTTGTTTCTTTCCTTAGCAGGGCAGCTCGTCAATCTCAATTCACTCACTGCCTCCCTGCTAGATAAGGTACCCCTACTGCTAGGCGGGGCTGCTGTATTCCTCCTTTTTCTGTACGTGTTGGGAAAAAAATACCGCAACCATGGCTTTGTCAACAAGATGCAACTCTTTTTCAGACAGCTGCTTTCTGGGGTCCTTGCCATTGGCAACCTCAAAAATCCCCTCGGGTTCTGGTTGAGCTCGGTAGCGATTTGGATCATCTACTTCCTGACCATGTATACGGTCTCTCAAGGCATCGGATCGGCTGCCAATTTGTCGGGAAGCCAAGTACTTTTGGTGATGGTAATGGGAACTATTGGCATGATTGCACCTGTTCAAGGGGGAATTGGCACCTTCCACGCCTTGGTGGCCTATATTTTAGTTGTTTTTGGAGTTCCTGAATCCGATGGCAAAATATTTGCAGCGATCATTCATGGCACCCAAATGCTATTGGTAATCGGAGTGGGACTAATCAGCTGGATTCTTATGCTGAAAACTCCCGCTTGGAAAAAACCTTTATCTTCTTAATTTCGTAAGTACACCCAGTTAAAAATAAACTAGCTATGATTATCCTAATTGTAATTGTATTCGCTATCCTCGGTTTTGTGGTTAGCAACAAGCTGAAAAGCAAATTCAAATTGTATTCCCAGACTCCGTTGCAGGCCAACCTTTCCGGAGAAGAGATTGCCAAGCTGATGCTTGCCGATCACAACATTCATAACGTACGTGTCACCTGCGTAGAAGGCCAATTGACAGACCACTACAATCCAGCAGACAAAACGGTCAACCTTTCTCCAGACGTATTCTATGGTAGAAATGCAGCGGCTACTGCGGTAGCTGCGCACGAATGTGGTCACGCAGTACAGCATGCCACTGCCTATTCTTGGTTGAGCATGCGCTCTGCCATGGTTCCTATCCAAAATATCTCTAGCAAAGTGTTGAATTTCGTGTTGATTGCTTCTTTGTTCGGTGGATTTGCGTTGGGACTACCTTACGAATTCATTGGGTATTTGGTAGTAGGCTCCTATTCCATCATGACACTGTTCACCTTGGTGACCCTACCTGTGGAATTTGATGCATCCAATCGTGCCTTGGCTTGGGTACAAAACCGCAATGTGGTGACTCCTTCAGAGTACGCCATGTCCAAGGATGCACTCAACTGGGCTGCTCGCACCTACTTGGTGGCGGCGATGGCTTCTTTGGTAACTCTAGCTTATTACATCTTTGTTTTCTTTGGAAATAGAGATTAATCCAGAGCAAACTTCGTTGAAAAGGGACATGCGTCCCTTTTCTTTTTTATTTTAGTGACACAGATGTAAACCCAATAGTATAAGATGAATTTTCAATTGAATGAAGAACAGCTCGCCGTACAGGAAGCTGCTCGAGATTTTGCCCAAAGTGAATTACTCCCTGGTGTAATCGAACGAGACACAGAAGCCCGTTTTCCCAAAGAACAAATCCAAAAAATGGGAGCTCTTGGGTTTATGGGGATGATGGTCGACCCAGCCTACGGCGGTGGAGGGATGGACACCCTCTCTTATGTCATCGCCATGGAGGAAATTTCTAAAATTGATGCCTCCGCATCGGTCTGTATGTCTGTTAACAATTCCTTGGTATGCTGGGGATTAGAAAAATACGGGACGGAAGAGCAAAAGCAAACCTACTTGACCAAACTGGCCACAGGCGAGCTGCTTGGTGCCTTCTGCTTGTCTGAACCAGAGGCAGGATCTGATGCCACTTCCCAGCAAACTTCAGCCACTCTTGAAGGCGATTACTACCTCTTAAATGGCACCAAAAACTGGATTACCAACGGCTCCTCGGCTTCGGTTTACCTAGTCATTGCACAAACAGATGCCAGCAAAGGCCACAAAGGCATTTCCGCATTTATAGTGGAAAAAGGATGGGAGGGCTTTGTGGTTGGTAAAAAGGAAGACAAACTAGGGATTCGCGGTTCGGATACTCACTCCCTAATGTTCACAGATGTCAAGGTACCCGTCCAAAACCGAATTGGTGCTGAAGGCTTTGGATTCACCTTCGCCATGGAAACACTCAATGGAGGCCGAATCGGAATTGCCGCCCAAGCACTAGGTATTGCTTCTGGAGCCTATGAACTGGCATTGGCCTATGCCAAGCAACGAAAGGCCTTCGGTAAGCCCATCAGCCAGCACCAAGCGATTCAATTCAAGTTGGCCGACATGGCTACCCAAATCGAAGCTGCCCGACTACTAGTATTTAAAGCTGCCTGGCTCAAGGACCAAGGAGAAGAGTATGCGCAAGCTTCGGCTATGGCCAAGTTGTACGCTTCTGAGGTTGCGATGAATGTGACCATTGAAGCTGTTCAGGTCCATGGCGGCTACGGCTATGTAAAGGAATACCATGTAGAACGACTCATGCGGGATGCCAAAATCACACAGATCTACGAAGGCACTTCCGAAATTCAACGCATCGTCATTTCAAGAAACGTCTTGAAATAAACTAAAAATGCGTGCGAAGGGGAGTAATTAGACAAAAATTACTCCCCTTTTTTTTAGTTATCTTTGTTTTTTAATTCTAAAATGCAGTTTTGTAATAAGAAAAATCATATTTTTAACCATAAATTTTTATTAGACTATGGAGTATTACAACAAAGTCATTGAATCGGTTCAGGTTCGCTTTTTGAAAGGCAGCAACTATAAAATCGAAAAACCAATCACGGTTTTAAACTATCAAGAAAACGAGAATACACTTATTTTACTCCATCATGGCAGCTTGAAGTTTGGGGATGAACAAGAGCTTGTGAATGAGGGTGAGGTGATTTTTATTCCCAAAGATCGCAAGACAACCCTGACCTTCGGAAATAAAACCTCCAAACAAGAAACTACGGGTGTGCAATTTGCGGAGAACAGAAAAAAGCACCTGGAGAGCATCAGCTACAAGGAAATCAAATCTGCAGAAGAAGATTGCATTTCAATCTTCCAGTTCGAATCCAAAATTTTTGATGTAGTCAACTTTTTCACCTCCCTTGACATCCCTCCCTTCATCATCCGCTTCAATGACCGGGTCACTACCTTGGTAGAGGACCTGATGAAGGAAATTGAAAACGCGGGGGTGGGCAAGGAGCGCGGCTTGAAATCGCTTACTGAGGTCCTCGTGATTGAATTGCTCCGCCACATTTTGAAGAACCGACTCTTCACCGAAGAGCTATCCACAAATTCAACTTACTTCAAGGACCCACGCTTGATTGACCTCTTTAACTACATCAAGAGCAATATCGGGGGAGACCTCTCCAACAAGGTGCTTGCCAAAATCGCTAATGTGTCCGAAGATTATGTGGGCCAATACTTCAAGATGCTTACAGGCATCAATCCTCAGGACTACATCGAGTACCAGCGCCTAGAAGCAGCGATCGCATTGCTTCGCACTACCAAAAAATCCATCCGCACCATCGGCAAGGAAGTGGGCTACAAAGACACGGCTTATTTCTGCCGAAGATTCAAGATGATGTATGGGGTGCCTGCCGGCAAAATGCGTAGACGAGAGTCCTTGATTAATGTATAACCCTTGAGGGCTCTTTAACCCTTTGAGGTCTTGAAGACCTCGAAGGTTTTTAAAACAATCGAGGTTTGGAAAACCTCAACTGTTGTCTTTCTTCTCTCCCGCTTTTTCTTCTCCTGCAAAAAATTGTTCGTAAAGTTTATCCTTGGCTAGGGCAAGGCCCAAGAAAAGAATTTTTTGAACTAATCCAGTCCATAGCGAAGACTGCTTTGGCTGAGTAATTCGTTGCTTCAATTCTGGATTGAGTAAGCCTTCTCGCTCCAAGACCTCCAAGGCTTTGTCGGTGTTCTTTTCCTTCTTTTTGTTGGTCAACTGCACTACACCATATACGACCAATGCACTTACAGCTACCACGGCACCGACTTTTACCCAGTCCTCAGATCCTTTTTTGAAGACATTGAGCTGCTTGGCTAGCCTCTGCTCTAGCTCTTCTGATTTTTTCTCAAGTTCCTTACTCATTGGAGTTTTTTTCCTTTCGTTGAATTAAAAATAAACTGCTTCAGCGAGGTATTCACTTGCTGCTGAAAACCCTGAGAATCCCGAGTCAGGTACAAGAAGACAACCACCACCAAGTACCCCAGTGCCACCACCAAGAATCCAAAGTATGGGCTTTGGGTGACCTGACTGATGTAAAAGGCAAGAGACAAGGAAAGAAATAGCCCTGCCACCAACAATATGGAGCCGATCAAGATCAATAAAATCAGACGTGAAAGCATTCCGACCAATTGGTCCTGAATATCTGATTTGACTAGTTCGATTTTCGTTTCGATCAGGGATTTGATCGTCTGTAAGATCTCAGCAAAATTCAACATACCGAAAATTTTTGTTGGGAAAAGGCCTCCTATGAATCACCGAATATACTTAAAAAAGAGCCGACTGAAAAAGGAAGGTTCCCCTTATTTTTCCCCCTCTTGGTAGTATTGGTACCGCAGCACAAGCTCCAAAGCCAGCAAGATGGCTTCATTGACAGGATGCAAGGCAGAAAGCGCCTCATCCACATCCTTGAGACGGGTGTAATAGGCAGGTGCCAAAGGGATGTCGAGATCAGCATTGATGCGTGCAGTCACTTCTTGAAAGGCTTCTGGGCGTTCTGATTTGAGCAATTTGCAAGTAATCAATTCCTTCAGATGGGTCTTGTTGTTTTTTCGAGCAGATGCCCCAAATACGCGACAGATCAATCCCCGTTTGGCATAGTTGCCACAAAATCCCTTACTTAAGTCGGCAGACTGTGCTCGATATACCACACAAACTCCCTTGGATTTGTCTACGGCAAGCTGAGCAGCAAGCCCCTCTGCAAGCCCCTTTTCATACAGATCAAAGGCTAAAGGCAAAAATTCCAAGGCCGAGGCAGGCACCTCAGGATTGGAGCAACAAAAGCCGCAACCTGAAATACATCCCATCCCTGCTTCTTCGTGGAAGTGCTTGGATTGCTCCTCCAACTCCACAAAAAGCTCTTCTACCGCCTGCGCCTTTTCTAAAAGATTCATCCCGATCTAGTTATCGAACAAAATTAGCAGGCCTTTTGGGTATTTGGATAAGAATACAACTTGATTTTTTCAAGCTCTAAATCAATCACTTGTCCTGATTTTTTTAAAAATTCCCATCTTTACTGCTGAGGAATCGTATCCTTGAACCAAAAATAGGGAATAACATGAGTGAACCAGAAGATAAAAATTCGGAAGACCGCATCCGAAATGCCTTTAAGGAACGGGATTGGAACGAAATCAAAAGCGCAGACTCCTGGGCCATCTTTAAGGTGATGTCGGAGTTTGTGGAGGGTTTTGATAAGTTAGCCAAAATAGGCCCCTGCGTCACCATTTTTGGTTCTGCCCGTACGCCTCGAGACCATGCTTACTACAAAATCGCCGAAGAAATCGCTGCCAAGCTCGTTCGCCATGGCTATGGGGTAATCACTGGAGGAGGTCCAGGCATCATGGAAGCCGGAAATAAAGGCGCCTTCTCAGAAGGAGGAAAATCCG
>JACCDO010373250.1_pt1 | contig 12461 bp, 10 predicted proteins | sample 7446101 | NCBI WGS metagenome assembly JACCDO01 (sample SAMN15323440, study PRJNA562643) | freshwater metagenome | isolation source: river surface water | place: USA:Blue River Watershed | collected 2017-08-16 | reverse complement strand
TCAAGCGTGCTAAAGTGGTTATTGACGACGATAACGAGGCTGTTGATGACGTGAAAGTCGGTGGAATATCCCGCAATAAAGCAAAAGCGGCCTATTCTGGTGGTTTGGTGTTGGAACCCAAGAAGGGATTATACGACACTTACATCCTCTTGCTCGACTTCAACTCGCTGTACCCTTCCATCATCCAAGAGTACAACCTTTGCTTTACTACTATGGAATGGAGTAGATATATGAATGATGGGATTACTGCCACCGGTACTGAGAGTAAAAATGGTGTGGATGAAGGTGGTGATGATGAAGAAGATATTGAAAATGAGGACCCAAATGCAGCTGGAAAGTTACCAGATTTACCAGATGAAGGCAAAGAACAAGGTATTCTACCCAAAGTTATTAAAAGTTTAGTTGATCGACGTAAACAAGTCAAAGGATTGTTAAAGAATGAGAAAGACGCCGCGAAACGGCAAAATCTTGATATCAAACAGAAAGCTTTCAAGCTAACGGCTAACTCCATGTACGGTTGCTTAGGTTTCTCATTTTCAAGGTTTTATGCTCGTCCAATTGCTGCTTTAGTTACAAAAATGGGACGTGAAGCACTACAAAGTACTGTTGATGCTGTTAGAGGTGAGGGATATGATGTCATCTATGGTGATACAGGTACTTACTCACTCACCGGCTTACTCACTCACTTACTTACTCACCCACTCACTCACTCACTCACTTACTCACTCACTTACTCACTCACTCACTCACTCACTCACTCACTCACTCACTCACTTACTTACTTACTCACTCACTTACTTACTCACTCACTTACTCACTCACTCATTCATAGATTCAGTGATGATTAACACAGCAACTACTGATTTAGCTGCTGTAAAGAATATAGGCAGTGATTTGTTGAAGCTAGTGAATAAGAAATATAGATGCTTAGAGTTGGATATGGATGGGATCTTCAAGTCAATGTTATTACTAAAGAAGAAAAAATATGCAGGTACTCACTCACTCACTCACTCACTCACTCACTCACTCACTGACTGACTCACTCACTCACTTACTCACTCACTCACTCACTCACTCACGCACTCACTCACGCACTCACTCACTCACTCACTCACTCACTCACTCACTCACTCACTCACTCACTTACTCTCTTTGTAGCTGTTACAATAACTGAAGAAGCAGATGGTAAGATAACCCTTGAAAAAGAAATGAAAGGTCTCGATTTAGTGCGCAGAGACTGGTGTCCCATGTCGAAGGAGACCGGCAAGTACATCGTTGATCAGATACTAAGCGGGCAACCAAAAGAGGATATTGTCAACACAATTCACTCATATTTAAGTGATTTAGCAACTCGTGTACGCAACGGTACCGAGCCTATTGAGAGATTTATTGTTACCAAGGGGTTGAACAAGAATCCCAAGGATTACCCGGATGTCAAGGGTCAACCGCACTTGCAGGTGGCGCTAGAAATGATCAAACAGAATAAACCAGTGAATATTGGTGATCATATACCATATATCATCTGTACACAAGGTCCCGAAGGTGCAACACCAGCAGCACGTGCTCGACATCCCGATGATGTCTTGCGTAGTAACGGTGAGTTAACTATCGATGTGGATTGGTACCTAAGTATTCAAATACTTCCACCTGTTGTGCGTCTATGCGAGGTTATTGAGGGCACATCCGCGGCAATAATATCTGATAAATTGGGATTAGATGCATCCAAATTTGCTCGTCTGACGAATGGTGATGATGCTGATGACAGTTACGCATTCAGTGCACGTTGCAATATGGATCCAGCAGAGCGGTTTAAGGACTGTAAGAAACTTACTTACACGTGTCAATTCTGCCATGTAGAGTCTGTATTCCCACGTCTTGATGAGGGATCATGTGGTTTAAACTGTCAAAAATGTAAAGCAAGTTTCTTAGGTATGACTCACTCACCTACTCACTCACCTACTCACTCACTCACTCACTCACTCACTCACTCACTCACTCACCTACTCACTCACTCACTCACTTACTCACTCACCTACTCACTCACCTACTCACTCACTCACTTACCTACTCACTCACATTCTTAGGTATGAGTCAAGCAAAAGACTGTTATGCATATCTATGCAACAAGATATCGTTACTCATCCGTGACTGCTTACAACGTTACTATAATTACTGGTTAGTATGTGATGATCCATCATGTGGTCAACGTACTATGCAACAAAGTGTAATGGGTTACAAGTGCTCAGACCGGTGTCATGGTCGCATGAAACAAGAGTACGACGATGCACAACTACATACACAATTAAAATATTTGGAATGTTTATTTGATTTAAATAATAAGAAATCAGATAAAATTGTTAGTCTAGCAAATGAGTTCTCATCGGATGAGCGAGAAGTGTTCAAGCTGTTACATATTCACATGAAGAACATGATTAACGGCAGTGCTTACAACTGGATAAGACCTAGTTTATGGACGGCAATCAAGAGGAAAAGTATTACCGCGTAGGTGGTCCGCCTACTACCTAGTTGAGTAGGTGATCCGCCGACTACCTAGTCCGCCTACTACCTAGTTGAGGAGAAAGAAGTATAACTACGTAGTTAAAAAAAATTTTATTTATAATATTTTTTTATTCACAATCTTATTCACTTGGTACTTCACCATTTTCACCTGTTAGTTCTGCTGCAGCTTTTTCTGCTGCTAATCTTTCTTCTTCTGCTATTCTACGAGCTTCTGCTTCGGCAGCTATTCTAGCAAGTTCTTTTGCAGCATTTTCTTCTCTTATTTTATTTGCTTCTATTTCAAATAATTTTGCTTTTATACGAACATTTTCTAATATTTCATTAGCCATTTGTTGTGCTGCATTATAACTATCAGCACGTCGTTTGATTTCTGACACCAAGTCAGCCATGAATATATCCTCAATTTCTTTATGTACTGGATCATAAAACAATCCTTCTGATTGTAATTGATCAAATACATTATTATGTAAATCACCTAAATATGAATGAGCAAATGATCTAGCTGTTATTTTTTCTTCTAATGCACGTTTTTCTGCTACACGTTTTCTTTCTTGTGCTACACGACGTTCTTTTTCTTGTGAACGACGACGTGATTCTGCTTCGAGTCGTTGTATTTCAGCTAATTCTACATTTCTTATATTTTCAAATTCCTCTTGTTGTAGTCTTATTGCTTCTAATTCTTCTTCCTGCATTAATTCAAGCATTGCAACATGTATTGATTTACCTACAAGTACTTCTAATAATGGTTCAACTTCTAAATCAAAGTCAAATAAATCACCAGGAAGTATTTGGGTTTCCATATCTTGTCCAGTACATGCTCTTACAAATAATGGTGATGCAGGACGGTCCATATATGGTTGTGTCTGTGTTTCTTGGTCAATTTCTATAGGTCTGTCCGTTAGTTCTTCTAAAAAATCATCTGTTTGCATATCCATATGACTTCGTCCTTCTACTGGTGGTGGTGTGCTTCCTCTTTTAGTATATGTTTTCTTCTTAGATAATGGTGGATCATTACGCCCCGATTTACTTTTTGACAGCTCGTTGCCACCTTTTGCAGCATATGTACTTCCTCTTATTACTCTTGGATCATTCATCAAGTTGCCAATACTCCCCTCCATTTCATCATCACGATACTTTCCTTTACTCTGTTTATTCTTAGTAGTAACCGGAGCAGCATGGGGCTGCGTCTGGTACGAGAACTTCTCTTGTGCCATTCTCGTAGCTTCTATTGCGTCTCAATACGCTGCCTTTTTTTCCCTCTGATTTTTTTTCGGTTCCTTGAAAAAACCGTAGGCTTAGGGTTTGAAAGTCCACACCCCATAAGAAGTGTCACCAAGAAAAGGAAGAGAGAAGAGGAATGCATTATTCTGATTATTTCTTTTACATTACTGATACAAATTGAGGTTTTTCCATCATAAGTATAAATAATTTATGATTAATCTTTGACTGCCATCATATAAATAATCATATGGTCTTAGGTACTTGGTCTCCGTGGATTTTAAATTAATAGAAACCATTTCTTGTATCTACTGTGCTAATCTAATCGGCTTTATTTCAATGCGACTAATTCTAGCATCTAGCAGCTAAAGAATTTAATGCATTGAAATTGAGTAAATTAATTAGTCGATATGGTGCATGAGAATTGTATCTTATCATTCATTCGCAATGGCAGAATTCAATGGAGACAAAGTACTAATAGACATATCATTATAATAGCAGCCAAGCATCAATTATACTTATAGTGGAAAACCCCACTTTGTATTGGTAATCAGTTGAAGAAATATTTTAGCGATGTAACAGTAAAGTAAATCATATGTTTACTAGAACAAAAGTATCTCTAACTTCCATAACTATTATTTAAAATGTAATTATTAAATACAGAATTACTAGCTAAATTAATGTAATATATAGGTCATTATAAACCAAATTCATCTTTAACTTCAACATTACCATCAGGTGTTATAGTCGATGCAACAGATTCAGCTTTTTCAGCAACTTTATAATTGATGGCTGCCTGGGTGATGCCATAGATACCTCTATATGCATACTTGGCGATGGTCCACACTACAAGCCAAGTAATCCTAAATATAACGAATAAAAATGCAAGTACAATTGCTCCAACAATATATCTCGCTAATCCATAAGTATACTTGTCTAAAGTCAAGTAATAACGCACTAAAATTGGTCTTACATCAGTATATAACCAATTGGCATTAGTTATTAACCAACTTATGGTGCCTTTTTCAAAAGTTGAAACATAATCAATGATTGTATCAACAGTTGAATCAGCTTGACTATCGTTGTCAGCACCTTTACCACCTGCTTTAAATAAAGATTTTACTAATCCGGGCTTATTCTTTACAGTATCAGCAATGGCATCTATCAACTCTGGTGTTAATGCTTTACCACTACCAAGACCACTTAAAGATTGTTGCACTGTTTCTAATTGTTTTCGTTCTTCTGGTTTCAAATCTTTCATCATCTCTTGAGCTTTCAATGATTGTTCCATTAATTCAGGATTTTTAGCTATTTTCTCATATTCATCAGCCATTTTACGTAATTCAACATCACTTTTATCTCTTAATTCAGGTACCATTTGTCTAGCTCTTTTAGGATCATTGCGGATAGCTTTGGCCATTCGCAACATATTTTCAGCAAAATCTTTTTGTTGTTGTGTTAACACTTTCTTCTTCTTGTCTTTACTGCTATTAGCATTGTTTACAGGGACTGATTCTACAGTTTTCCAACTAGTAGATGCTGATAAATATTTTTCAATGTCTTTAGAGTTAATATTATGACTACTACCTGTAAATGAATGAGTAAATGAGTGAATGAATCACATAATGCGTTTAAAATTTTCTACCTAATGTCACTAACTCTTCCTTGGATTTGCTATCTAAATCACTTTCCACTTTAATCTTCAATTCATTGCATTTTCCTTTTATTACACATTTTAATTGTTTTACATCCAAATCAGTCAATTGTTTAGAATTATTACTATTTTGTGCACATAATATAATGCAAACTGATTTATGTGCTGTTTTCCAGTGCATAGTTTGACATTCCTTAGAGCTAATAATGATAATAAGAGATGAATAAGTAGAAGAATTTCTTTATTCTGTTAGAGACTTACCAGTAAGAAACCTTTCCACATTTACTACACCACATGCTTCCATGGTTGGAGCAACCGGGTTTGTCACAGGTCTGTGTATCACTCATTATATCGTTTCCGGTTCACTATTACAAGCTTCAACGCGGGAGTGTACTGAGTACTTCTGATCTCAGTTTCATGGAAAACATGGTAAGGTCCTGTTTAGGGATTTTGATTAAGTAGTAATGTGAAAGTGATAAGGAAAGAGACTAGAAGAGGCATTTCTTACGTGAAATGGGGAAATCTTTGATAATATATACATCTAATTAAATTGAATATTATTATCAGAGCCTTACTGAATAAAGTAATTTTTTAATAACTATGTAGGCAATACTTTCTTACTAACTACTTATTAATTTATATTACATGTAATCTTATAACCGTGTACGTATGTATGTATAGGCGGGCGGAACATCTTCGTTAGAAAATGTTTTATAGAATTTTTTAAATCAAAAACGAGTAAGTCAAGGTGGTGTTGACATGGTCGGTTTAGTGAGAGATCTGTGAAAAAGCATCAATATTGATGAAGTCTAATTGGCGTGCACGTTTTAACAATCGGAAAACATCCAAGGAACGCTTCACGCTGCTTCAACATTGTAAAGTTTGTTATTCACTTCGACGAGGTGCTATTGGTCAAAGTATGCGTCAATATACATTAGGTATAGATAACCAATCGCCATTTTCTCGCTATATCGCCGCATTAGACACGTTACTGGATGGAGTTATTGCTGAATATGAAAAAGCAAATTCTTCTAGCCATGAACCGTCAAGAGTAATTAATGTGTGTCAAGCTATGATAAATAATGTTATTTGGTTATTGAATGATCGTGTGGCTATATTATATCGAGGGAATAATGAGCAACCAATAACAGATACCGAACGAATAGTATTCATCTGTCTTTATCATGACATGTTTCAATCTATGTTAATATTTTATAACACATTAAAAAAGTTACTTTGTATACAAGGAAGTAGCATTTATATGCCTTCAAATTCGTATTCACGACAGTATAAGTGGCTTATATTGTCACTAAAATGCCATTTGAATTATTCTTTCCCTAGGTTATTATATCGAGTTACCTCGTATAACTCAACTGTAGTAAACGCCATGGTAACAATGAATACAACCAAAAAGAGTTTACAGCAATTTCTTTGCAGCAAAAATGTTATACAACGTATTGAAGATTATAAAACATGCGTTTTGGATAATCATATTCCTTCCCATGACAAGGAGGCAATAAGTATCAACTTGATTCAAAATATCCTTGATCCTTTGTATAAGCTCGTTCAAACCTTCACAGCAACATCATACAATAGCCCGAGTAGCAAGCACCAACAGATAACACTGCCTTGCTGCATGTACCTCATGTCCAACACTGTTAATAGCATTGTACAGCAGATATTTCATATTATTTATACTGAGAAATGTTCCATCAATTCTAACGGTGTGCATAATTTGTTCATATTTTTACTAAATTTACAATCGTGGGTGACTGCAATGAAGAAAGGACTTGGTATTGGTGCTGATATAGCGGTTATTGCTGACGTGACACCTTGGAAAACGGCCAATTCTGTGATTCAATTATTACAATTTCCTTCGAGAATAAAGATAACTAAGAAGAGTATATGGTGTTGTGTGGAGGGCGATATTACCATCCATGCTACTGAAGAGACGAATGATGAAAGAAAAACAGAAGAAATTGATGATTTTACAAGTAATTATGACCTGAATATCAAACCCACAGAAAAAATATTATGGGTAAAATTGCGGAAAGGTTCCAGCTGGCAACCTAGCAATAAACCGGAAAAAGTAGCTGTATTATTTGTTGTTGATGTACTTAATTTGTAATTATTTTATCAATTTTAACGGGTCGCAAATATCACCGGTACTCACACCGGTATGAAAACTTCTGAACAAATTTCTGAACCATCATCAAAAAAGCAAAATAGCATAGTCAGCGACGAATTGACACTCAAGAAATATTAAATGAGTGACGACGATTCGCCAGCATCTTTAGAAATAGCTGTTATAGGTAGTGAACCTGTAAAATCTAAATCTAAAAAAAATAAGAAAAAGAATAAAAAACAAAATGTAGCGAAGAATAGCTCGATGAATAGCTCTCTCACTGCTGCAGGCATCACACTTGGCACCAATTGGGGGGTGGAAGCTTGCATAAGTCCAAGAGGTCGGATATTGAAGGCGGTTCGTGTGTTGACAAAGGGTAGTTTAGTGTTTGCAGAGCGCGCAGTCAGTGTTGTTGCACATAAAGGGGGCAGTTCTAACAGTTTATGTTGTATTTGCGGCAAGATTGCAAGTGAAGGAGAGTTGTTAACTTCCAAAAAGAATGAGACTCAGTCCCACTGGGATACATATTGTAGTTTGCAATGTAAAGAGTCATCGATAGCTGGTAGATATCAAGAGTTAGAATCATTGCTTTATGGTAACAATGGTATTGATGCGCTAGTATCAAAACATAGTTGCGATGGGGATTTGATTAAGATGGTTAGTAAGTTGGCTTGTTATAAGTATCTTTATCAGAGTGAGAATGAAACAAACTTAATGATTGACCATGGAAGTTACATAGCTACAACGTACAAAGGAATGGATAATTTAGTGAGTCATTTAGAGAAGCAACCAAGTGAGTGGATTAGTAGTGTCACTGCTGCCATGACAGAACTTTTCAACGAGTATATGGACCCGATGGTAAGAAATGTAGTAACTATTTCTCTTCTCGTTGAAATCGCTGCGAAAGTTAATGCAAATTCTTACGGAATAGTCAATCCACAAGACGAAGGTACCAGTAAAACCGTTGGCTTCGGTCTGTTTCCAGCTGTCGGGCTAGTTATCAACCATTCGTGCTATCCCAACCTATATTTTACATACAATTCTACTCAAGGACTAATGGAGTACCGCACATTAGTCGACGTGGCATGTGGTGTGGAGCTTACTGTCTCGTACATCAATTCCTTTCAAACATTGGAACAACGGCAAGATTTACTTGTATCAAGCAGATATTTTCAATGCGAGTGTCCAAGATGTAGTGTTAACAACCAGTTACAGGCTTATATGAGTCAGCACGGCTATCGTCACTTGATAAGTAGTATTCAGGACACTTTCACCGACGTGGCAGTTGATGGTATTGCCTCACTTGACACTACTTACTCGTTGAATGCTATTGTTTCAACTATTTGGAACAACAATTTACCATTGTCACTTGTATTCGGCGACTTGACACTTGATGGGATCCATTGCAAGCGGTGCGATGACAGTAAAGGTGTGGTGATATTGAACCATTTAAACTCCACATTTGGCTGTGTAGTATGTGGCTACACTAGCGCCACCACGAGTGAGTACACAGAGTTAAAGGGGTCACTAGATATAGCAAAATCGAGATGGAAAAATTGTAATAATATTGATGAATTATCAAGATTTCTTGATGACTACGACCCACTGGCTTCGGATGTAGGTGCTTCAACTTCTGTGGTGTTAAAAGCTCGAAGAACAGTGAAATTACATGCAAATAACTTGTGTATAATTGAAACAAATCAAGTGTTGGCAGACTATTACTTGAGTAAAGGTATGCACAGTAAAGCGTTGCCTCATTATAACCGTTATCTAGGATCCGTTAAGGATATTCTGCCTGCAAATCACCCCGAAGTAAGCTCAGTAATGTGTCAGATTATTAAATGTTTGACAGAGGTAAGCAAAAAAGGTGGCGGTGGTAATAACAGTAAAGAGAGAAATATGTTGTATAAACAAGTTGTAGAAAGTAGAACGATCGCACTAGGATGCGAGCATTTATTGACGACTCAAATAGCTAGATTGTCATTGTAAATAAAATTAAAAAACTTGTTGTAACGGCTATAATAGTACCGGCTATGAGAGTTTCGAGGAAGGCGGGAATCCTTAGACAGAAAGGATCCACTGTAACACTCTTAACTAGTGTTTCTAGTGTATACACGAAATAATCAGTTCAAAATGAGTAATGCAGGAGATATAGAAGTGGCTATGGCCAATATTGCGCGCATGAATGATGTTAGTCAAGGATATGATGCAATTATTCTATGCACATCAAGTTCGCTTCATGCAGCGTATTGGCAAGATAGATTAGATAGAATGAAGGGTTTGATTATCAAAAAGGATACAATTGTATTGGCGGTAGATGAAGATTGGCCTGGTGGTGCTGGTAATGCATTAGGGACTTTATATGCCTATGAGAAAGCCTGCAAATTAGCTTTATCCAAAGGTTTTGATGTTAAATCCAAGTTAAATAATAATGAAATAAGTGTAGCCTTATATCATACGGCAGGAAAAGGTACTAGATTAGCTCCACTACCAGCTGGTGAGAATAATAATAAACCAGGTGTAAAGTTGGCAGCAACAATTCCTGGTTCTAATGATCCTATTAGTATTTTAGAATCAGTTATCAAGCAAACTGGTTGTTATGCTAAATCACGCGTCGGTAGATTAAGTGTTTACTGGGGTGATCAGGTATTCATACCAACAGTGCAGATAGACTATGTTCCAACCAATCATGTTGATATCTTATGTTCACTTGGTCCTATGATAAGTGCAGAAGAATGGAAAGCAAAAGGAATGGAAAAATATGGTTTAATAGCCACTAGAAGCGATGGTTCATCCGCACAAATTGAGAAAGTTGATCATAAAACTGCGTGTGAGTTGCTAACCACAAATATTGAGAAAGTTGGTACCTCATTAGGTTCATTCAGTGTATCCAACACTATTTTAGAGGTATTAATGGAAGAATTTTCCGTTGAATTAGCAAATAAAGCGGGTAAATTTGACTCCGATCCACACCTCTGGATGCCTATGACATTGCAACGGGATGCGTATATATTCATTATGAAGCAAAAGAAAACTTCCGAAGAAGAAAGTGGTCGTCATTATGATCGTATCAAAGATATGATCACACGTAACAGTGATCGTCTTGCTTCCTACTCCCTCTTTGGTCCTGTCGACGTTGGTGGGTCAGTATTATGGTGGGATTATGGACAGTTAAAACTATTCCAATTTAATAATTTGAAATTTGTTGAAAACAATTCAGAAGGTGATTTAATAAGACAATTTTTTCAAGTTCGCACTGCAAATTACACTGAAAATGATTTAATAATTGAGAATTCCACGGGTGTGGACTCTTGCAATATTATTTCGGGTAAGGTGAAGTCAAGCACATTATGTAATGTAAGATGCGAGAGTATTGATTGTGAGAATGCAATCCTAGTGAATGTTACCGCGCGTCGCATAGTCGCCCCTCCTGGTAGCATTATTTACAATATTACTGACGTGTCAGAGGAAGGGTTGGTTGTACCACCTGAGCACGTGCTTGTTGGTATGTACTCAATAGATAACGATGGTAATGCAGTGCAAACACCTATTCATAGCTCCTTAAACATAGATGGGGGTAAAAGTTGGGAAGAAGTAATATCATTCGAGGTTAACGGTAAGGTATATGCCAACTCCTTGTCGTTTGATCAGTTACATATCCGTAATATGGATGCAGATCCCAAGTCAATAGAGTCAGCGTCAGCCAGACACCATGATATTACGGCGGGACAAGTCTCACCATCAAAATCACCAAAAAAGAATTAGGTAGCTATGTTTTCAGTAAAATATAATACAATAAATGCAATTTAATATACACTAAGTCATATTCAATTAACTATCTTCCATGCTTTCGGTTCAAGGATTCTAGCTGGTGGTATGTAAGAAGATACATCTACTCCGCTTGCAACTTCCTTCTTTCTGGAATTGATAACAGAGATTCTTGTTTAAATCAACCTTGATTCGACCATCAGCATCTATATCAGTCAATTCAGGTAGTCCTTTCCTTGTAAACAATACTGCTAAATATCCTAACCTATCTGGAGATTGCACCAAGAGTTCTGGCTGTGTTAATAGATTAGTATTAATTTCCAAAGCATTTGCACAAACAGGACTTTTCCATGTTATTGATGTGCCATCGTTATATCGTATAGTACATATTGGATGTCCAATATCAATATGCATTGATCCTTTTTTCTTCTTCCCATTTATTCCTTCTGCCCTTATCACATCTCCAAATTCTACAGACTGTACACCTTTCAATTCCATCAACTCCTTCATATGCGCAGGAATATGTAATACACATACATTATTATATAGTACGAAGCATTCCAAGTGGTCTGAGGAAGACTCCACCACAATCTTGTATTTATACTGCTTGGCGAAGCTTCCCTGACCACATTCAACCGGGAAGAATAACTGCGACTCGCTCATTAGTGTTGTAACACTTCTCAAAGCTCACACTGCCAATACTAATATTACAAAGTGAATCACCCTTACCTCGGCAGAACTGACTCAAAATCAGTCAATTTTGATCTTATTATTTATTAGGTTAATTATTTTATTATACCTGGGTTATTTTATTATACAAAAGCGGTCCTAACTTTTAAAATCTTTGAAAAAAAATGGTGTGGTTTGAATTGAAATAGTATTCAAATTCGCTACAACTTCGACAACCGCAATTGGTTTAAGCTGTAAGAGCATTCTCTTCCCTCTAGCAATTGCCTTAAGATTGTATAAAATCCACACCTAGGAACTACCACCATTTCCTGACCCAATTTTGATTGAAATCTTTAATTAATTAATCTTTTTAATAAATACCTATTGTGAAACGTGTTTTTATTAGATCCGGTTCATATAAGACCCTGGAAGCTTCTAATCCCTTGGAATATTTAATGGTTCTGACTCTGTAACTTAGAATAAGAAAGTAGTTTACCCTAATCCTTT
>JACCDO012144496.1_pt1 | contig 12462 bp, 14 predicted proteins | sample 7446101 | NCBI WGS metagenome assembly JACCDO01 (sample SAMN15323440, study PRJNA562643) | freshwater metagenome | isolation source: river surface water | place: USA:Blue River Watershed | collected 2017-08-16 | reverse complement strand
TGCATCACACTCGGCCGCGCTCAGAAAGACAGGAATCAAAGAAACGTTAAATTTGGGGTCCATGGTATCCGAAACCGCCAAGCGAACCAATACAAATTTCAATTTTTCCAGCACACCAGTAGAATGATTCAACAATTGTCAGAAGCCACAGATGCCATCCCAGAATTTACACTTGCTGGAAAAACATTAGACGCAAAGGTCGTAGATTGTTATGACGGTGACACATTTCAAGCGGTTTTTGCAATGGGCGACCAGTTATGGAAGTTCAATTGTCGTATGGCCGGCTACGATACACCCGAAATCAAGCCACCCAAAGATAAACCGAATCGCGACATTGAAAAGGCTAATGCGGTAAAAGCCAAACAGGCATTGCTTTCACATGTTTGTAATACAGTGCCACTTGAACCAATTATGGATAAACCCACAATGGATGCCGCTATTAAGCGCAATAGCAAAATCATTCAATTGAATTGTAAGGAGTTTGATAAATATGGGCGGCTTTTGGTAACTGTGCCATTTTCTGAAACGCAAACAGTCAATGATTGGATGGTCCAAAAAGGATATGGGTATGCTTATGACGGTGGCAAAAAAGACGCGGCATTTGCAACATCTAAAGCACTTTAATGATACATATTCAAATGACGTACCCTTTATCTATGGCTATCGTTTCTGCACTTCACGGATATTCACCGCTATCCGATAACGTCAAATATACAGCAATTGGATTAACCACGGCTGCAATGTATGCACGCGCATGCGCAAATTTTCATAATCTGAAAAAACTTGGCCCAGGCGGACAAATTGCTTCAATATTGTTTGTACCGCCCGTTGTTACAGCATTTATGTGGTTCACTGGAAAAAATGTTGGTCGCGCAGTTCGTGAAGTTAGTGAGAAGGTGCATCCCAACGCGCCACAGGCCCAAGCATAATGCCGCTATTGGGCCGACGAATCACTTCTTGTACAAGTGTCCAATGTAGACCGCGTGCAGCATAATAGTAACCGGCAGGATAATCCATGCCGATTACAATTTGTACACGACCATCCTCCCCAACTTCAGCCTGCTGCGCGGCTCCACGAAATGCTGGGATTTCCAACAGTGTGTCCTTATTGCCTGCCACAGTCGTCATTACGGAACCGCCCTGGTCACGCATAATTTCTTCCAGAACTGTGGCCGGCAACAGGGCAAGTTGCAGGCGCCGTTCGCTCCACATATACCAATCAATCTGCGCGGCTTTGTGGCCATGCTGTTCTACAAATCGGTTGCGCAACTTGTTTGTAACATCAGGGTCGTCTGACGTTAGTTCAAATGCTACACATAGATAACGGCGTTGTGCAATATCCATATGATTGTGCACCGCCGTCACGGGTCCGCAGCGATAAAAGAACATATTTCCACTCTCGAATTCTAGCACAGTTACATCCCCCAGGTCATACACGACCGTTTTTCCTTTCAAAGGATGACCAGCAGGCAACTTTGCAATCTCTTCATTCAGTTCAGTAATCTGAGTTGAATCAAGAACATCACAGGTGATAGGCATTGTTTGAGATACTTAGGCACAAAGGCAAACGCAGGGCTCATTTTTTCCTGAGAGCCAAAGCGTGTAGGAACTGATGTATGTTACCACAAGCACTGCGGTGGCTGTGAGACCTGTAATCATCCACCATTTATTACTTTTTTGCTCAACCACGGTCTCTTGTGTCGCCTTGGCACGACGAATAAGTTCCTCCACAGCGCGCACCAGATGTGATTTGCGCGTGGATTCTTGTGCATAAATACGTTTGCGAAGTTTCAGTAAGTCTTCAAGGCTACCAGGACTGTCTTCAAAGGCCCGAAGGCGCTCTTGACATTCTTTGAAATGACCCATTCTTTTCTTTTTTATGCGGTTTGTTTTTAGACCACAAGACCGCAGTCCAATGTATGGATGACGAAAACTACACAGAGTTAAAGGAACTCTCGGCCTTGCCATCAGGGTCCTTGAATGCCCTGGTAAGCAAACAAATCCAGTTACGTCGTCCACCATCCCTTTCCGAAAGTTGCGCTTGGACACCCGAAAATGTGGAACGTGCAGCGGCTTTGCAACTTGTGAGTCCAGTCAAAGAAGAACCGCTCATATTTCCCACAACGGTGCAGCCGTCAGCGCCGTTACCAAATGCAAAACTTGTATATGCCATAAATCTTATTCTGAAATTATCGTTTCATATTACACTAATATCCGTGTTTGAATCACTGTTTTTCTTTTTTTATATTTCGGACTTGGAAGATGGTGGAATCAATAAAACCATAAACGGATTTGTGGATGATGCATTGCATGCCTGCAGCAATTTTACAGCCACTGAACGCCTGATAGTAAATGATATTTTATATGCGTTCATTAATACAACCGTGATTTCAAGTGGAGCCGCGTTTGAAGTTGCAGCGCGTGACGAAAACAATGCGGGTTATTTTCGTCTTTCATGGTATTATGTGGGTGGATTTGGAGGATTATTTGTAGTATTGGCTGTTGTGGCTCGTCTGAAAAAATACGCAGTGGAATGGCGCACTCTTTTCCTTGAAAACCTAGCAATGGTGACCGCACTAGGATTGTATGAATACATGTTTTTTACTACAGTTATAAGTCCTTATAGTCCTATTTCAGGCCTGGAAGTTGCTAACAATGCTATACAAAAAATGCATAGCACGTGCGGACTGTTTTGGGACACTAGAAAAAATTGAAACGTAATTGGGCCTTAATTGGGTTTGTGTGACCTCTGCCATTCTTACATTCATAATTTCCAACATGTCCGCTGCCGCCCATTCCTTTCCTAATAGCCGCCCTGCTATTGTTGTGATGCCTGGTTCCCATGCCTACACACTGCAGCAGATTGTGCATGATTACAAGGTTCCGTCCCTCAAGTTGCGCAAGCAGATTTGGGAGCAGTTCCCAGTTGCACTTACAGCCATTCCATCTGATGATAGGACGCAGCGCTATGCTGTCCGCTGGCACGAGAACAACCTGCGCGCTTGGCGTGCGGAGCGTGCCTCCTCTTGGGCCGAGCATTACAATTACAAGGAGTTTTGCCACGCACGACTACTGTATGCGCTTTCTGCACACCCTAAGCAGTATCGCATTGAGCCTCCTGCCGCCCCAGGCGATATTTGTGTGATTGCAATGGTGCACAAGTAACTCTGTATCACACATACTACGATGCCGGCATGCATCCTTCATATTTTTTTTACAATACTTAGTAAAGAATGTCCGCCTGGGTTCCCAAATGGAAAAAAACGGGCGTGCTACCAACTGCTGCACCTGCCAAACCAGGCGTAAAGTTTATTGGTAATGCCACAGGAAACACAAATGTAGCCCCAAATACAAACGTGCGTTATAGTCCCAAACGTAATGCGAAGCCGGCCAAAAAGACACTTAAGGCTACCAAACATGTGTCGCCAAATGCAGCACCTCCGGCCAAACCGACCGCAATCTTCCAAGAATTGCCCGCGAAGTTTCAAACTATGCTAAAATCATTTTACAGTACAAAACCAAAGTCGCCCAAAAAGAAAACCCGTCGTAGTAGTCGTCGTCGCAGCAGTGGACAAAAGAAACCAACACGTCGTCGTCACACCCGTGGCAAAAAGTAATTTAAACACGCTACACTTTATAAATATAAAATGAGTTATCCTGAGTTGGGCCATATTGGGTTCAAAGTATTGTGCGCATTTTATGGATTTTTTGCATTACAGCATTCGCATGCCAATCTGGAGGCCAAAGCGATTCAAAACAAATATTTGAAAGAAATTGCAGATGCGCTAAAATCAAAGACCGAGCGGCACTAATTCGCATACAATCCGTCCGCTCCACGACGTTGATTTGAGATTGGTAAACACACGCACACCAACAGCATCACCTACACTATATGAGCCGACGCTGCGCGACTTGACAGTCCGCCCAAATGCCGGTACATACACGGACCATCCTTTTTCCTCTTTGTATCCAACAATGAATCCACGCGTTTCTGTAATGCCATGCGTATCCAAATTTGTAAGGAACCACATATCACGGTCAAGTGCTTTTGCAGCCTTTGCCCGTGCATTCAAATGCGCCGCGGCCAACATATCTTCCGCGGCTACCTCAGGTACAACAAAGTCCACAACAGCCGCCACGAGCCAGCGTTGGTTCACCAAGTCGGCATAACGACGCAGTGGTGATGATGCATGTGCATAACAGTCCAGACCCAGGCCGGCATGACCACCACCACGCACAGAAGGTGTATATGTACCCGCGGCCGCGCCAAAGTGCGCAAGTTCCGCACAACCCGTGTGTTCTGCGAGTGCCACCCATTCGTCGGAAGAGCGACCACTGTGTGTGCGCAAATATCCCCGCGCCATATTGCGTAACACATACGCTGCCTGTTGATTGTAGTGAATCATAGCAAGTTCCACCCAGCGGTGCGGGTCGTCCCCAACATCGCGGCCAACAGCAGCACCCAAATAGGCGCACAGTGATTCACACAGCACTTTGTTGGAAAGCACAGAATCATAGGAGTATCCGGCGTGCACACGGGTCCAGCAGCGACGCCATTCACGCTCCACCGTCTGCGCGTCGCGCAAGCGGTGCACAAGTACAATCATTGGACGCACACGGCCATCTGGCAGTAGCGACGCAGCATTACACGACAGCGCATCAGGAAGCATAGGAAGTTTAGGCACGCCGTCCACATACAGCGTTTGTCCAGCAGCACGTGCATAGTCATCAACCGTGGACACAGCAGGCACCCAAGACGCTACATCGGCAATCCCGATTCCAAATTCCACGCTGCCATCATCACAGCGCCGCCAAAGAAAGACATCATCTACATCACGGCATCCCGGCGGGTCAATATGAAACACTGCATCCCACACATCTTCCTTGTCCGCCGAAGGTGGTTCAGGCAGTTCCGAAGGCATTTTTTCTATCGGTGATGCACGCAGCAGCAGACCACGAGCCTCTACATCGCGGTCACCAACAGGACCCAAGATTGTTTGAAGTGCAGCACGCGGCCATTTGTTTTCCCAGCGTTCCAATGTCGCCGTGGCAATACAATTCACTTTCGGATTTTGTTTAGAACCCACAATCATAGGCGGATACGACTCGTCCAGTGGGTAAAACATGTACAAGGGAACGCCGCGCGGTGAAAAGCCCTGTCCGGTGCGACTTACAAAATCCACAATTCCAACAATTGGATGTTTAGGCGCGGCGGATTTTAGGACTTTGCCTGTTTCAAGGTCAATGGTATCGCCCGGCAACCATTTGTGGGGAACAGGGTCATGATAAATTGTCTGATTTCCGTCAGCATCTGTAAGTGTGTAAGGGCCGCGAACGTAATTTTTAATGGAAAGAAGCATTTTACAAATGTGCTCTGGGATGTCGCCAAAACGCACTGCGTTCAAATTTTTTTGTGTGCAGCCTAGGTAGAAAATGAATCCTTTCCATAACACCCGTGGCCGTTTCGCCAAGTCCCCCCGCAAGTCCCGTACATACCGCCGCAACTCTCGTGGTCGCTTCTCTCCCAAGAACAAGTACACACGCAATAACCGCGGCCGTTTTGCCTCCCCCAAGTCTCGTCGCAACATGACACGTCGTCGCCGGTAAATTCAGTCTGAATTTCTATTATATTGATTTTCTATGTGAATATAATAGAATGAGCCATTTGGCGTTCTTAGTATGTGCATTGTGTTTTGCACAATTCCTATCATTGGAATATGCACATTCATTGACGTTTTTTACATCCCTGGTATTAGTGCCTCAATTGGCCCCCACAATGGCACTTGGATTTGTATTATCACAACCGACTGCTGTTCGTCGCACCGCGAGTCCAGATATCATTACATTTCCTATTCCTACGGTTGAACCGCAGATTCTAGCGACTATGCTGCGTCAAACAGCAACTGTGCGACAAACACCGCGCCCAACAGCATCGCATACGCCAACTCGTTCAATAACGCCATCGCGTTCAGTATCGCGCACACGTGCACCATCGCGCACACCGTCCCGCACACCATCTGCTTCACATAGATGCGGTGAAATTTTACCTATGTATACATTTTTGATGAATGATAATAATATTCCAGTTATGTTAAAACCGCCTAAACCAAATTTGCCAGGAAGTGAAGAATTGTATGATGGGCGAAATCGTAGCGAATCCAATAATCCAGAAACATACGGAGAATTTGAGCGTATACTTCGCCCATTAAATACCATGAATATATTTTTACAGTCTGTGGACGTCGAATGCATTGGTTATGCAAAATCCGTGTTACGAAAATGGGCACTAAAGCGTGCATTGACTGGCCCAATCAATTCATATGGTGTATTATTGCATCGCATTACATCTGGAAACATGGCAATTCATGTATTAAAACTAAGTTTGCACAAAGAATCGCAGATAAAAACATGGTTCAAAAGTCTTTTGAACATAATGATACAGAGACCAGTACCATATGATAATAATTTTAGAATGTGGGAGTATCGTGCTATCGCATTGACAAGTTATACAACGTATACTTCCTACAGAGGTCTGCAATCACAGTTGGATACTTTTTTACGTAAAAACATTGACGATAACATTTTAACATGTGAATTGCGTGGGATGCGTAGTGTTGATTATCATTCTTACTTCTTGTTTCCAATGATGGATGCAATGTTTATATTGCGGTATGGATATGGAATTCAACCAGCACAAGCATATGCAGTGGAGCGTGTGTTGATAATGTTGGAATCAGGCAATTATACACGTCTAGAAAGATTAACAGGCAAAACGCAATTGACTATTAATAAATCCATGATACAAAACCATCGTCAACGATGGGAATGTGTGCGCAACCTTGTTGATTGCGATAGTGCATTTTCACAATTAACCGACGTATTGGCATTGCGCAACTAGTCCGTTTTTTTCTTTAAGTAATTTTGGAAACGTGTAATAAGATCTGCAATTTCCAACATCATTGCTTCAATATCTTCTGCAATTTTATCAATTTCGGCTTTACTGACGCACACTAAGGGCATTTCTGATTGTTGCACATATTTTAACAGTTGCGTGTCAAGGTTGTTGCCTAATTCATTTACTATATAGGGCCGCTGTGGCCAGCAGGCAAATGATAACGCCTGGCGCGTAGATTGTTTGGTGTCCAGGAGCGCGGCAAGTGTGCGTTGTTTTCCAGCAAGTCCAGGGAATTTGCGACCATGGCGTTTCCAGGCCCATTCAAATTGAAGGGCGGCTGTCCAATCGGGAAAACCGCCGACATAAAGTGCACGAGTCCAGGATTTGCCGGATGTTGCACGTGCTCCGCCGCTGATTTCTCCATTATGTTGGCGCAATCGTTTGTCAGGATCAAATGTTGCGCCAATATACGTATTTTTCCCACCGTTTGTATACAGCAAATAACAATAACTCATTAGTTTCGTCGTTGATTTTTATAACTGCGGCGTACCCCAGTGCGTCGCCGGCCGCCACGAGTTACATTGCGGCTGCCCTTTCCTCGCTTCAGTTGTTTGACTTTATTTTTGGGTTTCTCGGCCTCTTCGGCTTCTTCACCGGCATTAGATTCTTCGGCTTCCTTTCCCTTGCCAGTATTTTCGACTTCTTCACCGGCATTGGATTCTTCGGCTTCCTTTTCCTTGCCAGTATTTTCGACTTCTTCACCGACATTGGATTCTTCGGCTTCCTTTTCCTTGCCAGCATTTTCGCCTTCTTCACCGACATTGGATTCTTCGGCTTCCTTTTCCTTGCCAGAAGCCTTGTTAGGTTCTTCAGGGTCGCCATTCGTATTGGCGGTCAAACTTCCAAGCGAAGGGATTTTATCTAGTTTCAAAGTGCTGATGTCAATACCAATTGTATCTTGTATTGCATCTTTGCTATACACAACCACGTCGTCCTTTATCGCCTCCAAATTGTATGTTGGTTCCGGTTTGATTTCCGTGGAAACATCGGGAGCCCAGTAATCGACAATGCCCGCTGCAGTTGGTGAAATTTCGGCAACAGCATCTACAATTCGTTCACGTTTTGCCATATAGGATTCAGCACCTTTCTCAAACTGTTCGGCGCCTGTCATAATTTCATCGCCAAATACGGGAATGACCATTAAAAACACTTTGAAACCTTCACCAAAATGCTTGCGGGATATGTTAAGCAAGACTGCAAACAAAACAACAATAATACTACAAGCATATACAATGATATCCCCGGCGGTTGAAGCATATGGAATTGGCAAAAGACCAATTAATTTGCCTGCACCCTCCTCAACAAGTGAAATGATTACGGGAAGTGACAGCACAATTGTATCAAGACCGGTTGAAACCATCGGTCCAAATAGTTTATTCTTTTCAAGTGTATTCAGGAAAAACAATACACTAAACAGCGTGTTTTTCCATTTTTCGGGTATGCCAATGCATTCTGGAATAATGTTGTCAAAAAATCGTCCAATACTTACGATTCCTTTTGTAATCAACTTGTCAAAAAACTTCTCTTTGCGAGGGTCTTTGTATTCTTTTTCAACACCGCCGGACTGTGTTTGCAGCAGGCGTTGTGCGAATTTATTGAACTTATGCTTTTCAATGTAATTATGTATGTTTCGCAATTCATTTAGTGTAAACATTGGTTTGCCCGATGAATTTTTTATAGATTTGTAGAGTTCAGTAAGTGGTGTTTTGCGATGTGATAGTAAATAACGATATAGACTCATTTGTTTGGCTACATCGGATTCGATGAAATCGTATTTGTTTCCAACAATCGTTTGCATGAATCGGGAAACCTTTTTATCAATTGGTTCAATTGATGGCGCATTTTCTTCCCACGTGTTGGGCATCTCTTACTTATCATTTCTGTTTTAAAGGACGCGTGGGCACGAATATAATCTTATCGTAGCATAGATGGAATTCACTTCCGTTTTAGGTTCCTGTCATCTTATGGAACCCATTGGATACAATCAGGTACGAAAGATGATTGTATCCCGTTTTGTGCGTTCGGCGGTTGAACAATGGGAGATACATAGTCTTGCACTTCATTATGATTCGCCCATCCTATATATACCCAAACTGTATAACTTAGAATCGCCAGGTGCATATACTATGGAGCAATTTTATGAAGGAAAACTACTGAATCATGAAGAGTACTACGGGCACGCATTTTTTATGTCAGAACTTGAGCGTTTCAAACGGCATATGGTGTCGTGTGGGTATTGGCCGTTTGGGTTCAAAGTGTATCACGACGCACGTCGTGGGCGGTACATTTTAATTGATTTTAGTCGTTTTGGAACCATAGACCGCGGGCTCGTAAAGTTTCCGAAAATTAAAAAGGTATTTACACTTGAAGAAGCGGAAGATACATTGTGGACATACTATCCTGTAAAGCCACAAACACATTATGAAGAAATTAAGGATGATTTGGAAGAAGAACCGTTAATGTCCTTGGAAGATTTCTGTTCTACGTTTACGGGTTTGTATCCGCTGGTAGAAGAAGAAAAAAATGAAGGTAGTTAGTTTGTTGTACTTGGTATGTATACAAGATGTCAACCTTTCCTGTACTTTTCGGCGATTCTAGTCACGGTAAGCGCAAAATGTGGAGTGTGGCCGTTACGGCCCGCGGCACCACAGGCGTTATCATTACAACGCATGGATATGAAGATGGTAAAAAAGTAGTCAATGAGCGAATTGTAAGTGTCGGCAAAAATATAGGGAAGAAGAACGAGACAACGCCGCTGCAGCAGGCAACGCAGGAGGCCGAGTCGCTTTGGAATAAGAAGCGCGATTCTGGATATGCAGAAGAAGGTGCTGCACCGGCTGCAGCGCCGCAGGCAATTGCGACCGCAACACCATCGTTGCCTATTGCGCCTGTGACTGTGCCTCTTCCAATGCTTGCCCATGATTACAATAAGCGAGGCAAAGATATTGCGTTTCCCTGTTATGCCCAGCGTAAGTTGGACGGTGTGCGCTGCGTGGCTGTTCCAGGCCAGGGTCTATATTCACGCAACGGCAAAGCAATGAGTCCACATCTCACACATATTGTGGATGATGTGAACAAATGTTCGGTGATTTTGGATGGCGAACTGTATAGCGATGAACTTTCCTTTCAGGAGATTGTGGGTCTTGTGAAAAAGACTACACTCAAGGATGGTGACGCCGAAAAAGTCAAGAAAATCTACCTGTATGTATACGATATTGTTCGCCCAGGTACAAATGTGGAGCGTGGTGCAGCCCTTGACACATTGTTCAACAAGGTAAAGTTTACTGCACTCCGTAAACTTCAATCGGATACATGTGCAAACCTGGATGCTGTCAAGACACTGCACGCCAAGTATGTTGCAGAAGGCTATGAGGGACTGATTCTTCGTAACTATGATGGCCAGTATGCAATTGGTCATCGCAGTAAGGATTTGCAGAAATATAAAGAATTTGAGGACGCCGAATATAAAGTGGTTGGATTTCGCGAGGGAGACGGTGTTGAAAAGGGATGTGTGATTTGGACCTGTGTGACTGCAAAAGGCCAGGAGTTCGCAGTACGTCCACGCGGCACCCAGGAGGAACGTCGTGCACTTTTCCTAAGTGGCGGTTCCTATGTCGGCAAGAAACTTACTGTACGTTATCAGGAACTTACCAATGATGGCATTCCACGCTTTCCTGTGGGTATTGCATTCCGTGATTACGAGTAAGTCATCGGCGTCAGACCATTCACTTTTGGTCCAGCATTGTTTATAAACCCCTGTTTTATGTAGAAATTATGCGCGTCATTCACCGATTTTAACCTGATTTTTTTGCCCCAATATGTTTTTAGGCGCTTGATTATATCCATCAAATGCGAACCAATGCCTTTGTATCTGTAATCCGTGCAGAAAAGGTCAATTTCAAACCAGTTGTTATCGAAATCAACAAGAAGTGATGCTGCACCCAAGACGATATCTTCAGCATCCATGAGCATGATTAAAAAATTTGCATTTTCATAGGAACCTTCCATAAATGCTCTTCCAATTCCAACACAAAGATTATGATTTGCAATGACATCCTGTGCCGCATAAAATACACTTGTGGAAACAGATTCAAACATTCCGGCAGGAAGATGCTGCCGTAGATTTTCATCTGAAATAGCAACACGCAAATGGAGATCGGCAGGCATTGGCAAACGTGGGAATTTTGGAATAAGTCGTGCATAACCCTGTGATGCTGCAACATTGATTGGTTTTTCTCCAAAATCACTTTCTACAGTAGTATTTGCTCCTAATTCAAGTAGTTCATTAATCATTTCAAGGTTGTTTTTATAAGCAGCACTGTGAAGTGCAGTTTCACCTTGATTGTTTATATGATTCATATCGGCACCCTTCATCAATAATATGTTTAACGCATCTTTGTTATTGCTGCCAACTGCATAAAAAAGCGGAGTGTCGCCATTATCATCTGTTATATCAACATAGTCAGGATAATTTTCTAATGTAAGACTTAACAATTCATTGTTATTTTTGATTATTGAATAAATTATCACAGGCAGTATATCTTCAGCATTTAATTCACTTATTAATTCGCTTATCGTTTTTGTCGGTTTTGTTTTATTATTTGCATTGGAACTGTTTGAATTGTTTGAAATAAGAAACGCACCCTTTCCTTGGCCCGCACTTCCATTTACAACGCCCGCACTTCCATTTACAACGCCCGCACTTCCATTTACAACGCCCGCACTTCCATTTACAACGCCCGCACTTCCATTTCCTAAGCCTGCACTTCCATTAACAACGCCTGCACTTCCATTAACAACGCCGCTTGCACTTCCATTTCCTATATATCCTAAACTACCTTTTCCCAAGCCCAAACCACCTTTTCCTCTTCTAAGTGTTTTTTTGCTGTTTTTAGGATGTCGTGGTGTTTTGGGTGGAAACCGAGGTGTTTTACCATGATACGGTCCGCCAGTAGAAAAACTGGAATTCATTTACATTAGTACAAGAAATTAAATCTGTGTCCATACACCGGCCGTGGTCTTGTCATTTTGACAATCAGACCAAACCCACTCTTTTACGACTGTGCCATTTGCACGCGTTGCCTCAAATTCATACACTGTTTCAGGTTCATTTTTATTGCCAAACCACTGTGCCTCCTGATAGGAGCGCTTAGCCTGTGTGGTGCCTAGGAATCGGGTCTTGTACGCATACCCATTGTAATCACGGGTAAAGTTGTACAGAACGCCAGGAAGAAGGTCGGAAAGATTACGAGTTGCAAACATTTTGCCTGCCATCCAACATTGTGCAGCAATTGTCTTCAATTTTTGTCAGCCGAAAAATTGACCACGACAATCGCGGTCCAGCAACGTGTACCCTTCCCATGGAGTCGTTTCCCGTTGAATGCAAGGAATTCATTAACCTTTTCATGTATGATGCAATGCCTGAGCAACTAACAATTGCAAAGCAAATTGTTGATTCTCTTACTGAAATGCGTGCACACAATCATATCTTTACGCGCAAAACAGAC
>JACCDO012428254.1_pt1 | contig 12464 bp, 15 predicted proteins | sample 7446101 | NCBI WGS metagenome assembly JACCDO01 (sample SAMN15323440, study PRJNA562643) | freshwater metagenome | isolation source: river surface water | place: USA:Blue River Watershed | collected 2017-08-16 | reverse complement strand
TCTACATGTTGATTATCAACATTTTTATTCATATATCTACATTAGATTTTATATCCTTAAATAATTTTATTTTGTGGATATCTACATTAGAACTTAAAATCTACGCATTTTTTTTTTCTAATTAGAAATTTACTGATTAAAAAATTGAATTAAATTATATCTATTAAATAATTTACACACTTAATGCAAGCAGAAACAAAATTAATAACTAAAAGAAAGTTAGTACAAACAAATTTATTTGAAATTATTAAAAAACACTGGGAACTAATAACATTTGGATCATATTGGTCATTATGTATGTTTATTAATCAGTTTTTAATTGATAGATATTCAGATGTACAGTTTGAATATAATGAAATAAATTTTACAAAACTATATTTGTTTTCATTAAATATATGTCATGTTATTAATTTTGTTTGTATAATTTTAGCACTGTTTTATTCATTTTATGCAAGATCAAAAATAATATTAAATGGAATTGATAAAGTTACAGATACACCAATAGTTTTTCTTTTTATATTATCATTGTGTATTAAAGGTTATTTTTCTATATGTATAATAAAATGTGATGATATATGTACTAAAATAATACCTGAGATAGCAAAAAATTTTAATGATTTATTTTTGATTACTAATATTTTAAATATAATGTTTTTCTTTTTTCTATGCGGATTATTTATTTTTACTATTTTATGTGGTTTTATTTGGATAGTTATAAAAATTTATGACTTTTTTGTTAAAATACTTAAAAATACTCAGGTCACATATACATATGAATATCAAGTTAATGAAAATAATGTTTAACTTATTTAAAAATAAATGTATATAATAAATAATGACTACATATAAACAAATAGGTATTGGAACATATAAATTACAAGATGATCAATGTGTTGAAATTATTAAAAGTGGTTTACAATTAGGTTATCGTCAAATTGATACAGCTCAATTATATCATAATCATGAACAAATTTCAATTGGTATTCAACAATCAAATATTAATAGAGAAGATATTTTTATTATTTCAAAAATACATAATACAAATATAAAAAAAGTAAAAATTGCTGAATCATTAGATCAAATAAAAAAAGAATTAAATATAGATTATATTGATTTAATACTATTACATAATCCAGTTAAAAATTATGAAATAGCATGGTCAGAATTAATTAATTCTAAAAATCATTTTAACATTAAAAATATTGGTGTTTCAAATTTTGAAATTAGTAACTTAAATAACATTATTTCTAAAACTAATGTTGTACCATATCTTAATCAAATAGAATTAAATTTGTTTAATCAACAAAAACATTTAATTAAATTTCATAATGAAAATAATATTATTACACAATCACATACAACATTAACTAAAAGTAATCTTATAAATGATAAAAATTTAATAAATCTATCAAATGAACTAAATATTACACCAGCACAATTAATGTTTTCATATGTATTAAATCAAAATATTGGAATTCTTCCAAAAACAACAAATATAAAACATTTACAAGAAAACCTTAATTTATTAAATAATAATTATAAAATAAATAACGTTGATTATTTTGATATTAAATATAAAATTTATTAAATTTATTTCATGGTATTTCAATAAATATTAAATTTATTTCATGGTATTTCTATAGATTGAATCAATAGTTGTAATTTTATGACTATGTTTTAAATATCTAATAGGGGTTGTAATATTTTGATCTTCTCTATTTTGTTCAACTTTTGTTTTTATTTGAACATATAAATCTAATGGCATATTTAATCCATATTGTTCAAAATCAATATGAATTAATGAACTATTTTTATCAATTGCTTGTGCTAATATTTTAATACCTTCTTTAGATAATCCATTCATAGTAACACTAAAATATTTTAATTTAGTATTTTTTTCAATTAATTCAGATAATATTCTCATACCTTCATCACCAATATTATTAGTAATTAAACCCATATCAGAAGTTGATTTATACATTCCTAAATCAAATACAATAAGATTAGGATGATAAGTAAATGCATCAACAATTGATTGCATTGAAACTTCAGTTAAACCACATGAACCTAAATCTAATCTTTTTAAGGATTTATATTTTCCTAAAACACTAACTAATTCAATAACACCTTCATCTTCTATAGTATTCATATTAATCCATAAGGAAGTAATACCTTCTAAATTATTATTAACTAAATAATTAAAATAATTAACTAAATGTTTAATACCATGTTTTGTAATTCCATTAGCATCTAATCTTAAATGCTTTAAAGTTCTATTTTCTTTTAATCCTTCAACTAAAAACAATAAACCTTCATCGAATACAGCAGTATTATGTAAGTCTAATACTTTAATTGTAGTATTAGTTTTAAAAAGTTGAGCTAAATGTTTAATACCTTCAGGTTTTAATGGATTTCTTTTTAACCATAAACTTTCACAATATTGATCTTGTGCTAAACCATCACAAATCCATTTAATTCCAAATTCATCTAAATCATTTCCTGCTAAATACCAAGTTTTAATTTTAGGTTTATGTTCTGATAATAAAAATTTACCAATTGCACGACCTCCAATTGGACCAATTATATTATTTCCCAATAAAAAGTGTTCAACATGTGAATTATTAACTAATGAATTCATTAAATTTTCAATCCAAGAAGGTCCTACTACTTGTTTACATAAATCCATTCTACCATCTTGATATAAAGCACCTCTATTAAAAAGCATGCAAGTATCTTTATTAGAAAAGTGATTATCAACTGGTTTTTGATCAGAATTTAAAAACATAAAAAATGGTTCTAATTCTTCAAGGGGCGCAATTTCAACAGGCATTGCTGTAGGTTCAGTAACTTGTTTTTCTAGTGGTTTATTTTTAAGAGCACACCAATTTTTTCTATTATGTTCTAAAACTCTATATTGTTTAACTTTTCTTGTTAATAAAAAGGTATATGTATATTGTTCAATATATTTTTTTGATAATTTTGAGATTAATTGTGAATATAATATTCTTGCATCTTCTAATTTAATTGAACTATATAATAATTCAATAATTAAATTAGTAAATCTTAATTGACTATTTGATTTGTTATATGTTGATCCTAGTCTTGGGGCAAATAATCCACAGTCAGAAATTTGTTCATTTTTTAAAAATAATACACTATCATTATTTAAACCTTCTGCAAATTTTATAGCAATATTTTTAAGTTCTATAATATCAAAAATTTCATATGCTTTTTTAAGTTCTGATGCTAAAACTGCCCATTCAGATACTGAATTAGATTTAACGAATTTAGGTGTTAATAATGATTTCTCGGATTCTTCTAAGGGGACAACATTAAGGGTTTCCATTAATTTATATAATTAACATTTTTTTATATAACTTAAGTTTTTTTGAAAAATAAAATATAATATAAAATAATGATAAGACCAATATTTTATTTTTATTTATTAAATAAACATAAAATAATAAACTATTTAACTAATAAAGATAAAAGAGATAACAAAATAAATTTACCAATATATTATAAATCATATATGACTAGAGAATTTTTAACTAGAACACCATATAATTATAATATTTATATAAATAAAATTAAATTAAATTAATTGTTTTGATTGTAAATATCTAATGTTCTTGCTGAAGGATCAACATAATCATTTACAACAGTTCCATTTTTATTCCATTTAGGTTGCCAATAATGTGGAATAACATTAAGTCTTTTTTCTCCAAATAATTCAATAAACTTATGTCTATAATATTCTTTTTCAGTCATATTATATTTTTCTTGAATATAATCTTGAATTATTTGAAACCAAGATTTTTCAGTTCCACTAACACCATCACTAAATGCTTCTTTTTTACGCCAAAGAACTTCTTTTGGTAATAAATTATCATATTCAAAAGCTTGTCTTAACCACCATTTTTCAACTCCTTTTGTTTTAGGATGTCTTTCTCTTGATGGTATTTTCCAATATGCTTCTATAAATTCTGGATCAAGTAAAGATACTCTTGCTTCTAAACCCCATCTTGCAATACAACGATCACTTCTTTTAACATCAAAATAATGTATTTTACTAACATAATCAACAGCAGTTGGATGAATTAATTCAGGATCAGGTGCATAATAATTAAATAAGTATGAAGAACAAACTTCATCAGGACCTTCACCAACAAATAATACTTTTGCATCAGTATTTTGACTAATATACTTACTTACTAAATATTGACCAACTGATGCTCTAATTGTTGTGGTGTCCCAAGTTTCAGTTGTATAAATAACATCATTAATTGCTTCTAAACCTTCTTGAGGAGTAAATATTACTTCAGTATGTTCTGAACCAATATAATCAGCAACCATTTTAGCATATTTTAAGTCACTACCATGATTCATACCACAACAAAATGTTCTAATTTTTTTATTTAATTTTTTGGCTGCAACTGAAGCAACTAAACTTGAATCAACACCGCCGGATAGTAAAAATGCCATTGGTTGATCAGAATCAAGTCTTCTAGTAATAGAATTAATAACACTAATTTTAACATTTTTAAGTGCTTCAGATTCTGGTAATACGATTGTTTTTTTATTTTTATATAAAAGATTAAATTCAAAACTTTTAACAGGTACATTTTCTTCAGTAAAATTATAATATTTTATAAAACCAGGTGGAAATTCTTTAATTTCACCATCAAAACTATCACAACCTTTTATTTCAGAAGAAAATATCATAGAATCACTACAATTAGTTGGATCAGAATAATATAATGGTCTAATACCAATACTATCTCTTCCAGATACTAACATTTGTAATTTATTATTTTCATCAAATTCAAAAAGTAAAAATGCATATTCCCCTTTTATTTCATCAATAAATAGTTCCATAAATTCATTAAATGTTAATTTTAAATATAATTCAGGAATTGTTAAACAATCACTTTTTGTTTCAATAGGTAAATTATAATTTGTAATTAATTCTTTATAATTATAAATTTCACCATTACATACAAAAACAACTGTTTTATTATTTTCTTTTAAAACATATGGTTGATTTGATTTAAAACTTAAATCCATGATTGATAATCTATGAAATCCAACCAATGCATTATCATATATTTGAAAATTACTAAAATCTGGTCCTCTATGTTTAATTTTCATAAAGTCACCAAATAATTTAGTTAATTCATAACTTTTAGGATTAATAAATGCCCATATTCCACACATACTGTAATGTAATTATGTCTAAATGTTTTTTTAAACAATTTTTTTAATATTTTATATATAAATATAATGGAAACTACTTTATGTCCATACAAGTACATGTTTGGTGAACCAAATACTGGTGTGCATGCACATAGAATATTTAATTTAGCAATAGTTGATATAATATGTACTATTGCTGTTGCTTATGGTATTTCACACTATTTTAAAAAAGATTTTAAAGAAGTATTAATTGCATTATTTTTACTTGGAATAATATTACACAGAATTTTTTGTGTTAGAACAACTATTGATAAAATTTTATTCCCTGAAAATGATTAAAGAAAAAATAATATAATTAATATGGATTTAACTAATGATCTATATTTTTATTCAGCAAAACATAATTTACTTTTAATAGGTAAATATGAAAATGTTAAAAAGACAACACAAATTAAATTTTATTGTTTAATATGTATGAATGAACAAGAAAAAAAATTTAAACAATTACTAAGTCAATCTAAAAATAATTTATCTCCTGAAATTTGTTTTAGTTGTTTTATGAAAAAAAATAAATGAAATTTTAATTAATTGTAATTAACACTTAATTAATTTTATTTTAACTTGTTTTTTAAATTTAAGTATTTGTTTTTATAAATCAAATATTTTTCATAATATGTTTGATGTTTTACATATTTTTTTTTTAATTTTTCAAATGTATCATCATAACCAACAACTTGATTTGATTTATGTAATTTTGTTTGTTCTTCTATATCTGTTAACACTACTTTCGGTTTGAAATATGTGCTTAATGATAATTCATCAAATAAATTAGAAGGTTCTTCTTCAGGATATTCAATAACAATGTTTGGTTCATTAACAATATCAATTTGTTTAACATCTTCAAATTCTTGTAGTGCATGTTTGTCGGTTGCTAATGCTAAAAAATATTGGTCAGAAGGTATATTTTTACAATTTAATATTTGCATTAATTCTTTAGCACATTCTGCAGCAAAACGTGATGTTCTGTATTTTTTACTAATTATTCTTTCATTCACATTACTAACTTTATCATAAAATCCATTTCTTATTTTTCCTACTACATTTGATATTGTTGTTGGATCAGCAAATAAATAATGAAATGTAGTTATTTTATTTTTTTCTTCATTATAAGTCAAATTTTCAACTGGAAATTCATCATAACGTAATGGAATATTTCTACATAGTGATTTTATTGTTATAGGCCATGCTTTTTCATGAATTACTTCAAATATTAATAATCTTCTCATATTTTTTTTTTCTTTTGTTAATTCATCATCTGATTCTTTTATTGTTATTAATGGTAATATTACTTTTTTTGTATATAATTCCATATATTTGTAAAATTTTAATGGTGATATAATATCAAATACAGTTCTTCTTTGATAATATTCATTATGTTTAATATAATTATCATAATATCGTTCTGTTTCTTGAATTTGTCTTTTTGAATGTTGAATATCATGAGCCCAAAAATCTAATGGTGTATTTAAATATTGATCAACATATATTGGTTTATTAACAACACCCATAATTAATATTGGTACACATCTTAATTTTATTAATTCTGTAGCTCCAATATATGCAATTGTTGGAAAAATTATATTATTTGGTATTCCATAATTTTTTGAATCTGTAAAAGTTGTCATATAAGATCTATATCTAAATATATGATAATAGGGACCTATTTTTTCATTAATTTGTAATCCATCTTCTGCAACTTCATTTTGTTTTGATATATTAGTTGTTCTATAATAAAAATCTAACAATTCTAATAAAGATTCAATACAATAAATTGTTGCTCTATATGGATAATTAAATCTGTCTTCAATTTCTAAACCAATTAATTTATGAACTAATTGTTCTAATAATATTTTATATTCATTTCTTTGGAAAAAAGTTAATATTTCAGGATTTTGAAATATACTTTTTATTAAAAATCCTACCACACCTTCTAATTCTGGAAATTCTGCATTAGCTCCTTCTAATTCTAGTCTTGTTTTAAAATTTATATATGTATTATATGGATCTTGAATCATTTTTAAAACAAAATCTTTATGTGCTTTTATTTTGTCATCAAAATTGTTTTGAATAAAATAGTTTATTATTTTTTCTTTTGGTGATGTTGCTCTTTTACTAACTCTTTCTGCTCTTTCGTCAACATGATCAACAGTTTCAATAGTTTCAACTGTTTTATGTACTTGTTTTTCACTCATTAAAATATGAGATAAAATAAAAATTAAAATATAATTATTTATGAAAAAAATGAAAAAAAAATAATTTAATATTTGAGTTATTATTTATGCCTAAACAGACAGATAATAAAAATATTAAATTACCAGTAAAAAAAAATGGAACTGCTGATAAAAGATATATGTATGAACAACAAGTTAAAACTGATGGTACACGTGATAAAAGATGTAATTTACTTAATAAAACCAAGTAATTATAATTTATTAAAACTTAAAACAGTTGACAACTTTTTGAACATTAACTTTGGTACTTAATAAACGTAAAGATATATCAATTAATTTAATAACAGTTTCTTTATCTTTCACTTTAATTGTTTCTGATTCTATTAAGATAACTAAAACATCTTTAATAAAATTAATCATTTGTTCTCTAGTTAATTTTAATTTATTAATTTGTTTAGTATTAAGATTAATAATATCATTAATAATTAAAATAAGTGAGGAAACATCATTAACATCAAGTACTTTATCAGCTATAACATCTTTAATATGTTTATTAAGATCATTAAAAATTGTTGTATTACTACCTAAAATTAAATTAATAACTTTAATACTAGTTTCATTTAATTTAACTTTATCAGTAAAATCTTTACTTGATATTTTTTCTTTTACTAAATCAAAAACAAGATTTGAAACATCTGTAACTACATTATTTGAAACATCAGTTACTACATTATTTGAAACATCAGTTACTACTTTAATTAAAACATCAGTTACTACATTATTCGAAACATCAACATTATCTGAAGACATGTTATTATCAAATATTTAGATTATTTTTTATAATTTACATAATATGTAGTTTGGTTTTTACCAAAAAGTTTGTCATGTAATATATTTTTTAGTTCGTTTATAGTATTTGTAATTGTTATTACTAAAGGTGTTGGATTAAAAACATTTTTGTATAAAAATTCATAATTTGATTCAATATCCTGTAACATATATAGTGCCATTAATAGTGTATTATTTTTAAATACATCTTTATAAAAGTATCTTAAACTAGTTTCACCAAGAATTATTGATTCAGATTTATTTGTTATATATAATAATTGTACATTATCAAAAGTTTCTTCTCTTGGAACATTAAAACTTAAAATGAATTCTAAATCAATATTTAAATTATTTACAAGTTTATTTTTTAGTTCAATTAATTGTACATTCATAAAATCTTCAGAAATATAACTGTCAAATGCACGTGACATTGCTACATCAACACGCCATATTTTATTTTGAAATGTACCACAATTAGCAATATTTATCCCCATCTTAGGTGAATTAATAACTTGTGGACAATGTGCAACAATAATTTTTAAATTACTAATATCACCATCAATATTTAAAATATTTTTTTCTATTATTTTTTCTTCAATAGTTTTATTTTTAAATATTCTTGCACAGTTTTCATCTGATAATGCTAAATTATTTATTCCATTAGTTCTATCCCAAAATGGACTATCTTTATTTGTTATTAAATAATTTAATTTATAATTTGGATTTAATAAAAAATTTCTTACATGAATATTATAATGTTCAATAAATTCCTTCTTATTATCAAAATATTGTGAATTATTTTCTAAAAAACTTGGATTAATTCCACCATGACATATTATATAGTTTCCAATTCTAACTATTCCATATAATGAATTTTTATTTTCTCTCACTAAATTACCTATACTGTTTAATCTATTATTATTTAATGATGCTTTTCTACTAACATATTGTATTTTTTCTTCCAAGTTCATAATTTCATGATTACCTAAAACAATTACAACATTACTATTAAACATGTTTGCTTGTTTATTTAATTCTAATAAAAGTTTTAAAATTTTATAATCACAATCTTCATCATGTACTACTAAAGTACAATAATTATTAATTACATTTCTACAACGATCAATTAAATCACCAGCAAATACAATAGTACAATTAGTTTTATTTTTATTCCAAAATACATGTTTATTATCATAATAATCACAACCATCAAGTAATACAATTCCATTTCCATATTGTTTAATTAATTCATTAGTAACAATTTCAGAAAAAAATACACAACCAGTATTTATTAAAGCTTGTTTTAACGCGTAAAAGTCACCATGTATATCACCAATTACATAAAGTTCATTTGGTAGTTTTTTCCATATACCAGTTTCTGTTTCTATATTCATTTAATTATATTTAGATTATTATTTTATATTATGTAAAAAAATGAAAAACATATTGTTTAATATTAATTATTTATAATTATGAGTAATAATAAATGTATAATAAATGGTAAAAATGAAGAGTCTAGTATTTGGGTTCAAGGAGATGTTATTTCTGAAAATTATCAAAATAAACTAGATGATTGTGATTTAGATGCATATTTTGAAAAAGTAGATATATATAAAAATATTGAAACAAATATTAATGAAATTATAAAATATTCATCGTATCCAAAATTAAAAAAAAAATATAAACAAGAAATTTCAGATAAATGTGAATCAATCAAACAAAATTTATATGATGAAATTGATGAATGGCATACAACATGTGAATTATTAAATGTTAAACATAATGATTCAATAGATGTTATTAAACAATTAACTAATATGAACAAACAAATATTAGATGAAAAAGAATTGATAGTTAAGGAAAGGGATGAACTAATAGATGAAAATAATGAACTAATAGATGAATATAATGAACTTGTAGATAAAAATGATGATATTATTAAAGAACGTGATGAACTTTTTGATGAAAATGAACAATTAAAAAAATATGTTTTAAAACATATAACTTCTATTAGTAATCAAATATTATGTGAAAAAGAAGCTATTCTTAAAGAAAAAAATGAACTTTTAATTCAAAATAATGAATTAAAAAATGAAATATCTGGATTAAAAAGAAAACGTGAGTCATTTTTTGGTATTTTTTAAAATGCTTGCAAGTGATGGTTGTTTTTTTATATTAATTAAATAATCACCATCTTCTATTCTTGGTATATATATATTTTTTTTTGTATTATTTTCTAATATTTCATCAACTAATTCATGAACAAATATTTTCATTGTTTTATTAATATTTGCAATTTCTAACATATTTTTTCTATATATATCTATTTTATTTTTTTTATTTATTTGTTCCATTTTATCTAAATGATTAAAATTAATATTTTTATAATATTCAGTAGTTCTATCATATTCACTATCATCTAATAATATTGTTATATTAGCTTCAGTATTTATTTTAACATTTTTTTTTATAGTATTATGTTTTGCTAACATATAATATTTGATAAAAAAAATTGAAAATTAAAGTTTGTATTAGTTGTATAATATTTTTTATGTTGCAATTAGTAAAAGTTATAATGGTTGTATTAGGATGTCATATATCCGAAATTCAACATAATAGAATTAGTACTGCTATTTCGTTCATTGATAAAATTGAACCAAATAGTCATTTATGGTTTTTAACTGGTGGTGTTAAAAATGCAATTGAATCATCAACAACTATAGAATCTACTGAAGCTTCACAAATGAAAAGTATGATTTTAGATGATTCAAATGTAGTTTTAGATAATAATGCACGTAATACAGCAGAAAATTTTGTTAATCTTAAAAAATGGATTACAACAAATTACGTAGATCAACAACTTGAAGTTCCAAATATAGTTATTACTACATCATCATTTCATAAAGATAGAGCTGAACTTATTTTTAATGGTGTATTTCATGATTTGAATGTTGAATCATCATGGAATTTAGCACCACTCGCTTGTACATACTGTTGGCATGATGAAAAGATACATATTAAAAATGTACAATCTGATGTCCAAAAAGCATTGGAATTATTTTAATTTTTCAAAATACTTTTATTTTAAACCCAATCTCTCTCTCTGGGTATAAACATAAAAATATCCATTTATTCCACTTTTTAAAATCATTTAAGAATATAATATAATATTATATAATAATGGATAATACATCAAAAATGGATAGATACTATAGTTGTGAATATTGTCAAAAAAATTTTTCTAGTTATAAATCTTTATGGAATCATAACAAAAAATTTCACAATGATAAAAATGAAAAAAGTCAGTCAAAAGTAAGTCAAAATATTAACAATGGTCAGTCAAAAGTAAGTCACCAAAAAATGTATACATGTTCTTATTGTGGTAATGAATATAAACATAAACAATCTAGATGGTCACATGAACAAAAATGTAAAGAAAATAAACCAGAAAATAATGATGTAGAAGAACTAAAAAAAGTAGTAATTGAATTACAAAATCAAATTGCTGAAATAGTTAAAACAAAAGGACGTGTACATCACAAAACATTAGAAAAAATAAATAATCAAGTTACAAACACTATAAACAATACTGTTAATGGTAATATTAATATAAATAATACATATGTTAAATTTGGTGATGTTTGTTATGAGAAAATTTTTAGTGAAAAACAAATATTATCAATTTTAAATAAACAATATATGTCATTAGAAGAAGGTATTTGTAAAACACATTTTAATGAAAAATTACCTGAATATTCTAACATATTTATTACTAATTTAAAAGATCCATTAGCATATATTTTTAATGGTAAAGCATTTATAACTGTTAAAAAACATTTTATGATTAATGAATTAATTGATAATCATATAAATGAAATTAATTTATCATATGAGAAAATGAAAAATAAAATAGTACCTAAACATGCTGATAGAATTGAAAGATTTTTAGAAAAGTTAAATGATGTTGATACTAAATATGTTGATCCTGAAAATGCTCGTGTATATTCTAATTATAAAGCATATAAAATGGATGCAATTAAACTGGCAATATATAATGAATCTGATAAAAAAAAATTAGAATTATTAAAAAATATAAAATTAATTGAGAAAATGGATATTGATAGTGATAGTGATATAGAAATTGAAATATAAAAAAAAAATGCGTACTGAAAAAGTTATATATAACTAAAAAAGTTTTATGGAGTATCG